>TARA_R110002012_G_scaffold105000_2_pt1 | contig 28888 bp, 35 predicted proteins | sample TARA_R110002012 | Tara Oceans TARA_R110002012 (sample SAMEA4396515) | marine metagenome | biome: Westerlies Biome; feature: [DCM] deep chlorophyll maximum layer (ENVO:01000326); material: water (ENVO:00002006), including particulate matter (ENVO:01000060) such as... | depth 40 m | reverse complement strand
GGTTGGGATAAAACTAATAAGTTCGACCAACACAAACTAAATAATACCGCTATAGCTACAACAATATGCTCAACTCAACCAGGTGGGTATAATATGTTAATGGGAAAGTTAATCGCTGCATTAACCACATGTAAGGTAATTAGAGATGCTTGGGAAAAGAAATATGGGGATAAACTAATAGCTGTAGGGACAACTTCTTTATATGGGGTACACTCAATGTACAATGGTATGCCACATTTTAAAACATTAGGAGAAACAACAGGTAAAGTTAGATTGAAACCTGATGATGAAGCATATCTACCATGGAATAAATGGTTAAAAGAAAATCATCCAGAAGAACATAAGAAAGCTATAAACGCTACAGGACCTAAACAGAACGTACTTAATAAAGTATTCAAACACTGTGGTATAAAGGGTTCTGCTTATGACCACGGGTTTAAGAGAGGTGTGTATCTTGCAATGATGTATGATAATGGTTGTGAATTTTTAAGGGGAGAAATAGAAGAATGTGATTTAAACCTAAAACAGAAATTTAAAGAAGATGTTCCTTATACAGATAGATGGTGGAAGAAAAAAGCTATTAAAAGGTATAAGAGTGTATGGAATCAAGGTAGGATTAAACAAGAACAATTATTTTATTGGGATGTAATAGACCTACAATGGGATATTGCAAAAAATAGATATATAAAGGAAGTTGGTAGATGACAGAAAAAATATTACTAATATCTCTATTTGTTATTGAAATAGTAGCTTTTGCTTGGTTAATTCTAGAAGCAAAAAAATCTAGAGAACAAAGACAACAAATATTGGATGTAGAGAGACAGATTCTAAGTCTAGAAAGAACTATTATAGATATGGAAAGAAAAATCCTAAAAGAAGTTGGTAAATAAATTAAATATATTTATATTTGTACCAGTAAACGAAGTCTAATCAAAAAATAAATTAAAATGGGAAGTAATAGTAGAAAAACAACATTGGGGAATTATATTTGTAAAATCGGAAAATATGACATTCGTCAAAAAATAGAACAACCGAGAACAAAAAAACTCCAAGGAAGGATTGATATGGTTCCAGGAAGTAAAGAAGCTTCAATCTGTCAAGGTAGAAATGTAATAGAGAAAGGGTTTAAAGATTGCGTAGATGCGATAAAGAAAGCCTATGAGTTAGTAGTAAAAAATGGGGAGGCTCAAAACGTATGTAAAAGAACCTTGAGGAAGTACAAAATATCCTAGTCAACATAATAAGGTAAAATCACAATTAAACAATATTTATTAATAAAACTATCACATGAATATGGGTATTACCGATATACTTAAAAAATTAGTGCTAGAACAGAGTCGTTACGAAGTTTTAGTAGATAAATGGGCTACAGGCAAAAAGAAAGCTAGTGGGAAGAAGGTTAAACCTAAGATAGAACTAGATATATTACAAGACTTAATGCAAGCAGACCCAACCACTAAGGGCGAGTTTGAAGGAGATAGAGACACTAGAGAGATTACAAAAGTAGGAGCTTACACACAATGGTTAATTAAACAATGGATGTCACTACAACAAAAAGCAGATGCGGAATTCGCATATGGAAGTCCAGACTGGGGAATTGCTTTAGAAAGACACCAAAAACTATTCATGGAAGACTTATATAAAGTAACAGAAGATTTAATGAAATTCGATTACCTAAAAAAGACTGGTAGATATAAAGGAGAAAAAGACATAAATAGGATTCCATCTGTAGAAGCATTATATGACCAAGTAAAGGATTACAAAATAAGTAAAGAAGAACTTACTACAACTAAGGCAGAAAGAGTGAGAGATGATGCTGAGGTGGTTTATGAAGACTCTAATTGGTTAATACTAGTACCAAAGACTAAAGAGGCCTCATGTCATTATGGGGGTGGACAATCTAGATGGTGTACAGCTTCAAAGTCTAGTAATTATTATGACCATTACGCTAAACAAGGTCCTTTATATATGATTTTACATAAAGAGGATATGGATAAATCACCGCAAGAAAGTAGAAGTCACCAATTCCATTTTGAAAGTAATTCATTTATGAATGCAGAAGATAGGTCAATAGAGTTAGGTTCGTTTTTTCAACAATACCCCGAGTTAAAACCATTCTTTAAAGATAAGTTCGCTAAGTTCTTAACTGACAAGTTTGAAAATACTGTAGAAATATCACAAGGTCAAGGTGCGATTCAGAGATATATTCAAATATACGGATTTGAAGATTTATTAGATAGATTACCACCAACACTAGAAAGGTTAGATATGGATGGGGGTAGAAATAGTAGTACAGCTAATCCATTATCACCAAAAATACTAAACTTTAAGAAGTTAAAGGTATTACATGTGGAGAATAGTTTATCTGAATTACCTGATAATCTAGGTACACTAACAAATCTAGAGTTTTTATCTGTACCTAATAATCCAAGTTTGAAGTCAATACCTTTATCTATATTAAATGTACCTAATTTGGAGGTTATAAATATAAGAGGTAATAAACAGTTAGAAGTTCCTCAAGAAATTACAGATTGGGGTGAACAAGAAGGTCACTTCTTAATTCAATAGGTTTAGGCGGCCACTAGTCTAGATAGAATCTTCATAAGTTCATCATTACTTTTACCCTCACCAGCTTCTTCTACAGTTTCTTGACTACTTAAATGGTTTTGTTGGTCTTCACTTAAACTATCCCACCATTGTTCACCTTCAGGAGTTTCTAGAAAATCCCCCATTACACCAGCCTTTTCACCGGTACCAACCCCAGCGAGTCTACCATACATTTTTGTTCTAAAACCTAAAGTCCTTAAAGCACTTGGGGTCATTAAAGCTATAGAAGCAGATATTATATTTTTATTACCACTTGTTAAGTTTTTTGCAGCTTTAGAAAATCCTCTTCTTATACCTAATCCAGTAACAGTACCTAATTTAGTAGTTTTAAGTGATGATTTCATTACTGCACCCGAAGAGAAAATTTTCCACCATCTTCCAGCATCTTTTGCGACTAGACCGATACCTGGTACTTTCTTTAGTTTACCCAGAATACCATCCATAGGTTTTTTAGCTCCCTTTACAAACGCTTCAGCACCTTCTTTAACCCCTGCTTTCCCTAAAGCTTCAGACACTTTACCCGCTTTACCAGTTTTAATGGCTGCATCAACACTTTTAACAGCTCCTTTACTACCTCTTAACATTAAAGAGAAAGGTTTTGCAACAACATCACCAACATACGGGACTATCGCCACCCAACTTAAAAATGCGAATAACCATCTCCCTTGACTAGCGTATGATATACCATTTGCCAAATCTACTATACCGGTAGGGTCAACAATACCTACTATATCGCCAACAAAGTTCCAATCAACCTCATTTAAAAGTTTTTGGTTCTTCTTGTTATTCTCCATATTACTTTCTTTTAGAATGTATTGTAGTTGTTTTTCGGTAAGTACTATTTTATTCATATTAATATCTTTAGTTATAAATATTATGGTATTAAAGAAAAAAGTTTTTATATTTGTGTGACCTTATTAATATTTATATATAATGGAAATAGACATTCAAATATACATCACTAACATTAGAAATTTTTTTGAGACTAACGAACAGGCTCGAGAACAAATGTTTAATATACCTTATGCTGATGAAAAGATGTTTTATGAAGGTTTAGAAGAAGTGGCGACGAAGAACTATGAGACACACGGTGACCCAACACTAACAAAACAAGAGATATCAGACCTAATACAGGATGTAATACAACAAAATATTAGAAACGAACTTAAAGAATTGATAGCTAAGGATATGGTAAAGATTGTGGATGTTAATGATGATGGTACACCCATATTAAAAGTTACGCCAAAAGGTATTAAAGAAATAGAAACACCAGAAGGGCCATTCCAAGAGATACCAGGTTACGGGTTTATGGGTCTTAATTAAGACAACTCAACCCAAGTCTTATCAGGGTTAAAGTATATTACATTAGCAGTATCTGTCCCATAACCTAAAATTCTTACATAATCTGCAGAACCAGAAGGGGCAGTGAAATCTACAAAACCAGCATTTTCAGACACATAACATGGCATACCTTTAGCGAAAGTTCCTTGGAGATTTGAACTATAATCATAAAAACCTCTAATTAACATTCCGTCACTTACTGCGGTTCCTAAAGCTATAGCTATTAAATTAGTAGCACCACTTACAACATTGTCAGCATCTGCGTTATACCAATAACCGTCAGTATGTAACCACATTAGTGTTCCAGCAGATAAACTATTTGCGTTCGACTCAATCCCAAAAGTAATTGCTTCACCACCTCCAGTATTATTAGCTAAGTTTGTTGGGTTATGATGTACATCTAATTTAACTTTAGGGTCAGTATAACCAATACCTATTTGACTTACCGCACTATCAGTATATTCATCATTTCCATATATGATATTAGCGATATTCATTTGGTAATCTGCTGTTGCTGATGGTGGGTCCGCATTAGGACCTATACTAATATTATAATCTCCAGTTGTTATATTATCACCAGCTTGATAACCTAAAGCAAGATTATATCTACCGGTTTGACTATTTTTCATGGCTTCAAACCCCATTGCCGTATTTCCTGTACCAGCATATGTCACACCACCATTCCCTAATGTTTGTGAACCTACAGAAGTATTGTAAATACCATCTAGAGAGTAGTATTGACTGCTATACCCTACAGCTGTATTATGTGTATTAGTGGTAACACTTTTTCCTAAAGAACCACTTGTGGTAAAGTATAATGCATTCGCACCTATTGCAACATTATAACTGTGGTAGGTGGTACCATACGACGCGGTCTTACCTACAGAGGTATTCCATGAACCTGTGTCCGAAGTACTTAACGATTGTAAGCCAACAGCGGTATTATAATCTCCAGTAGTTACTCCAGCAAAAGCAGCAAAACCAAACGCGGTATTCTGTACTGCAGTACTCATCGTACCCGTACCCATTGCCAATCTCCCAACCGCAGTATTAGATATACTACCAGATGACCAGTTTGCCCCAGCATCATCACCAATGTAAACACTACCAACCTCTGGGCTCTTGATTATACAGTCAGAACCTACCAGTATTGAAGTAGTTGCCGATATAGTTCCTCCTACAGTTAAACTTTGATTTGGATTTGTAGTACCAATACCAACAAAAGTACTAGAACCACCTGTGTAGATAATTCCTTGAGTTCCTCCTGACCACCTCCCAACTGCTACTACACCCTCACCAATTATTTTAATTAGACCATATAAATCAGTACCAGCACTATATATGGTGTTAGCATTTGATGAACCACCAACATCCAAATCAAAAGCAGGTGAAACATTCTTAATACCTACCCTAGCAGTACTACCTTTTAATCTTAAAAGTTCATTAGAGTACAAGGTCCCAGACTTGTAAGCTCCAAGAACTAAATCACAATTAATTAAAATTTCTGCGTCTGGACCTTGTGGGTATATAAAGAAATCACCTGTCCCTTCAGCTCTTTTCTCACCTATATATAGGTTAGCGTTATCCACTGTATCGGACTTGGTATTAAAGAAATTTGCCAGTGCTATAGCCGTGGTTGGGTCGTTGGCCTCAGCAATGGCACTAACTGAACCAGTTTGTACACCGTCTATGGTTATTCTAGATGTGGGTACAGAAGTACTACCAACCATTAAAGAAGCTTTTGAACCATCAAATACAGAATATTGTGTGGTGCCGTAAGCTATTTTTACATCATCATCAGGTCTTAAAAGAATATCATCATTAGCGTCAATTACTAAATTATTAGAGTCTTCACGTATATAAGTCTGATTATTTACATCATAACCAAAATATAGGTAACTATCTTGTGTTAAAGATATATTACCAGAACTAGTGGTATTACCACTAATGTTTAATTGTTGTTTAATATTTGTGTTTCCACCTACATCTAATGTAGTAGTAGCAGAGACACTACCTTTAACGGTTAAAGTTTTGTTAGGGTCTTCAGTCCCAATACCAACATAGTTAGTAGACCCTCCGGTATATACGATACCTCTAGTACCAGCGGACCAGTAACCACTACTACTACTTGTAGAAGTTGCACCCGTTAAAAAACCACATGCACTAAAGGTAGCACCACTTTGTCTATAAAAAGTAAGACATCCAGTTGTGGAATCATATGTGGCACCAGTTATATAAGGTCCAGTTAACCCACTTAACACACTTGTACAACCAGTTAAAATATTACAATCTATAAAAGAATAAGGGTTAATACCACACCCGTATAGTTCTTCCATCCCCGAAATCGTATTTGGGGGTAATACATCATTAAAAATATAACCTAAATCCCAGCAAGGGTCACCTGGTTTACAGTCTGCATAACTCATTATATTATTTTATAGATAAATACCTTGGACTCTTAATAGTGATTATCGGTATTGTTGACCACTTCGTAATAATTTACCTTCAGTCCAATCTCGGTAGTTAGGGCCTAGACTATAAACAAATTGCCTACCCTCTCTTTCCATTTTTACAATACCAGAATCTTTAATTGATGCAAAGAACATATTGTTGTGTGCTCTAGGTCTAGGGTACCCTAATACGTCCATATAAAATTGATTAGAGGTAGACCTTGGATTTTGTTTAATATAGTCTGTGAAGAGTTGGGTCATACTACCTTTCTTAGGTGGGTATTTAAACGCGTAAGAGGAAACATACGAGGAAGGTTCCCATGTCGTGTATTCACCACCAACAGCTTGTTGTACTTCAGGTGAATCTAAAACTTGTTTAACTAATGGTCTGTAAATGTGATTTAAAAACCCTTGAAGGTTACTCTCCACAGAACTCCAACCTGAAGGTTCCGGGTTCAGATAGTGTGCGGAATTAAAGTGGCTAGGGTTAAGAACTGTCTCCCCATAGGTTTTGCTCCACGGTTCAAACCTTAAAATATCATCACTATCGAAAGGAATTTCCATTTCACCATTAAGAAATGGTGTAGCTTGTACTTCTATTATGTTATCGTTTGTTTGAGTATCATCTGGAGTACTAAACCAGTACCAAACCCTTCCTCTAGTGTCATCAGGACCTATGTGTAACCTCCATATACCACTCTGAGTCTTAATAGTTTGTTGTTTTTTAGTCTTTAACACATAATCCACCAATAACTTTCTAAATTCTTCTGGTGACATATTTTTTGGTTTTGGTGGACTACTTCCCTCCCAATTATCAAAAATAGTTTGTTGTAACCTCTTAGGTAAAAAAACTTTAATTGCATCCATTACATCATCCTCTAATTTATTATCTTCTTCATCATAATACTCTTCGGCACCATCCCAAGTCACGTGCATTGCAATTTTATAGAATCTACCAAGTTGTCTCGTCTTATCTATAATATAATATAAGGGTCCTTTAGCTGAATAATCTTTAAAATGATTAGTATTTTCAGATGTGGTACACCATTTAGTACCAGCTCCATAATAACAAGAAGCCTCCAGTGTATGAGGTTTCACCACCAACCATCTGTTATCTTCATATATCTTTTCTCCCCCTTTTTTTGCTTCTTTTTCTTTTTGTTTTCTAGTTTGTCGAGACTCTATTTCATCCATCACCCTTTCTAATGTTGCTATAGTATTATATGAATCTATATTCCTTGGTGAGTTTGATATTGGAGCCTCAGAATAGAAAGCCATATCTTTTATAAGTTCTGGTGTTAATCTGTCTACATTTTTATGAAATCTTTGTATCAATGAGGATATGTCATTAGGTGATGTTCCTTTTTCTTCTGGATTAAGGTACATCTTAACCATCCACATAAGATATTTGTTATTACCTGAAGGGTCATTCTGCACGAAATGGTCTAATACACCTTCTACATTAGTACTAGCACCAATCCCAGCTGGATTACCTGGTTCTGCGACAGGCCAAGACCCAACAGAATCTTCAAAATACTTTTGTGCGTCTTCTACTCTCCCTTCTATTAATATGTTTTTTAATCTTCTCATTAATTTATTCTATAAATATAGTACCATTCACCGTCTAAGGAAACCTCTCCTTCTTCACCATCATAACCTGATAGTCCATGACCTCTACCATCCGCATCTAGAACCCCTTGAATAAAGCGGTCTCTATCAATATATCTTTCCATAGTATTAGGGTTATCCCACCCATAGTCTCTTAGAAACTCCATAGGGTCATCCCTTACATCCTGCATTCTCCCCTCAACATACCTATCTTTAGCCTCTTGTGTGAAATCATAATTATCAATATCTTCTAACATATCTTCTTTAGTTTCTTCTAAAGCTTCTATTTGACCAACCAAGTATTCTCTATCTGATTCGTTAGAGGTTTCTTCTAATTCTTCTTGGTGTTCACCTATCTGTTCATCTATTGCTTCTATCTGTTCTTTTGCTTCATAACTTAACTCTGTATCATCTACTTCATCTAAATAATCTTCAGGGGCCTCCTCCATATCCTCATAAAACATATCCTCAAAATCATCAGCTACTGCATCCTCATCGATATAATATTCCATAAATCCTGGACTGAAACCTTGAAAACCAATGTCATCTATTAAATTGTCTATTTGGTCCCATGCAGCGTCATCAGCCATTTGGTCGTCACCCACAGCGTATTCAGCACCTTCATACTCAAATACCGGTAAATCATAATGGTCATACTCATCATATCTTAGGTCGTATATGTCATGTGCTTCTTCTTGTAAAACAGTAATCTCCTCTTCTAAATTATTTAAATCTTGTCCATAGTCTTGTGCTCTTTCACCATTTGGGTCCGCAATAACTTCAGGGTCATTGTCCATCTCACTTCTCATATCTTCAATCTGGTCCCTTACGTCTAGTATTTCACTTGTTTTATCTTCAAATTCACCATTATCCGTCAAATACTCTAGTAGTGCATTAGCCATTGTACCTATAGTTCCAGTTTCTCCTTTTTTCCATAAGTCTTGTTCTCTTCTTTCAATTGCGTTAGATTCAAGACGTTGTTCCCTTTCTCTTCTTCGTCTAGCCCATTCAGCTTCTCTTGATATTCTTTCTAATTCTCTTTGTTTTTCTGCGTCACTGATTTTTGCTATTTCCTCCTTGTAAGTAAATTCAAAATATTCTTTAATCTTATCCAGGATACCATAATTGTTTAACTCATCACTATATTCATCAGCCGGACCCATCGTACTCATTACATTATCTTGTGCGTCATACCAAGTATCCCCACCCTTATAGGTTTTGTTTATCGCAATTTTATAAAAAGGGTTTGATGTGGGTGCTTTTTTATTTAGTATATAAAATAATTTTCCCTCTTTATCGTAATTCGTAAAATGTGAAGGGCTATCTTTAGATGCTGTACACCATTTGGTACCTGTTCCATAATAACACGACGCAGTATGTGACTTAGGGACAACTATTTTGTACTTATCATCCTCAAACACCACCTCAGACTCATCGTGAGTTTCTATATTTCTTGTTTTTTCTTTTTTGTATTGTTCTAGTGAATCCTTTACCTCTTGTCTATCACTATATTGGTATAGGTCTTTCTTTTTAAGGTTAGGTCTTACCCTATCAAATTCTTCTACAGTAGTTAATAAACCATTAAGAACACTAGTCCCTAGACGAACTAACTGTTCTGGCATAGTAAAGTCAGCATATTCTGGACTAGAAACCTTATCCTTCCAAGTCTTAGCAATCCATTCTAAATATTTTTGATTAGGTGCTATAGCAGCACTACCAGTAACCATAGGTTCCCATACTTCCGTAGGTATATCATATTTTTCCTTTACTTGGGATACTCTATTTTCCGTTATTAACATCAATTTAATTTTATAATAAATATTCGTTACCTTCAATGGAAGAATAATTTAAATCGGTTAGTATTTATTTAATGTACAAAACAATATATTATTTAAAAAAAAAAGTTATGATTAATACAAATTTACCAAACAATTACACACCAACAGGAGTAGAAATTACTTTTTGTGGGAAAGGAAGTTGCAAATGTCCAGCAATTGATATTGATGAAAAAAGAGACGATGTAGTAATAGGTGGAGAAGAAGAAGGTTACACTACTTTTACCAAAGAACAATTTAAATTGTTTATGGAAGAGGTAAAAGGTGGTACTTTTGACAAATATCTACAAGATTAAAAATGGGGTGCGGTTGTAAGAAAAAATCTTCAGTTAAAAGACCCATGCCTGACCGAACAGACCAAATCCGGGAAAAACTCAGAGAAATCGCTCAACAACAAATTAAAAAGAAGTCTAAGTAATTAGACTTTTTTTTGTTGTATTTATTAGTATGAAACTTATCCATACGATATCTTCTTTATTAGTGGAACAAAAACCCATATCACCCAATTCTTGGCAAGAAAGAGTTTTCCAAAGTTCTGACATAGATGATATTTTGCCTATTATAAAATTATTTGGTGGTGATATACATGAAATATATAATGCTTTAGAGAAGACAGGGAGGGGTGAAGATTTCTTACAACACATAATAACATTTTGGTCAGTAGAAAACTCGTTAAGGTATGTTATTGATACTTTAGGTGGGATACGAAATTGGAACAATGGTAAGATGGATAATGATTTAGTGGATAAGTATGTGGTCGACCCTTATTTAGAGGATATGAGATACATTACTAAAGATAAGAACGGTAGGATTATTTTGGAATTAATGCCAGGTGAAGAGGCTGAATTTTTTAGTGATAGTGGTGGTCGTGGAAATTATGATTGTTATGATACCGCAAAACAAATATTCAGTGACGAAGGATTAGAGTGGGAACCTTACGATGAGGTGGATAATATTGAGAATCTTATAGAAGACCTAAGTGAAGAAAACTACGTAAAATTGGTTCGTTATATAGGAACGAAATACCAAAACGAAGAGGTGAATGCATGGAGAGAAGAGTTTGAAAACCAAAGAGAGGCCAATGGGATGCTTATTATAACTCCTTCTTTTATGAATGGTTTTCTTCCAGCCACTGAGAGTTCTAGATATAGCCTAGCTGTTTTACTCGGTAATACACCTGAATTAGTAGATACAGAAATAGAAATACAACATGCCTATAGTAGAGCGTGGAATGATGTGGTTCTTAATCAGTTCTATACAGAATTCCATGAGGCATTCGACTCATTCTTAGGGAAACCAATAGGTGAAGGAACAACATATACCCATAGACATGTAACAAACCCCCAAACTGGAAGAAACGAATATTTGAAAGTTCAGGTACCTGTAAAATATTTTGATGTAACTGATAGAGCAAGAGCAATGATAGTTAGACATGCATATGATATTGATAGTCCTGAAGATTTTATAAGTATGATAAAAGAATTTGAGATGGATATACTTTGTCCCCAGGTAGATGAGTACCCATATGATGAAAAAGAAGTGAATAGGTTGTTCCAAGAGTATCTATGGACATATTTATAATAAACAAAATTAAAAACTAAAGTAGTACTTAAAAACAAACAGAAATTATGACAACACCCGCAAATTCAAAAGCATGTAAAGATGCCAAAATCGCAGAAGCTACCGCAGCAACAGCCCTTGTTGCAGCAAGGGAAGTATTAATAGGAGCTGTGGCGGCAGCAGCCGTTACCGCGGCAGCGATACCACCATTAGCAACAGCAGCCGCACTAGCAACTACCGCAGCAGCAGCACAACTAGGTTTCGACCCAGTTTGTGACGCAGCAGCAGTTGCCGCAGATGAGGCTCTAGCTACCGCAACTGCCGCTAATGCAACAGCCGATACCGCTGTATCCACTGCAACAACTGCATTAAGTGTCGCTAAAGTTGCCGCAGTAGCAGCAACAGGAGCAGTAACCGTAGCGTGTACCTAATAAATAAAAAAAACTAAAAACTAAAAAAGATGGCAAAAGATTGTTACACAAGAGAACAAATTGAGAAAACAGTTAAATCTAAAGGATACAAATGGTTTGATGACCCTAAAGATAAAGGATACGATGTTAATATAGTAGGAATTAGAAACTCCTCAACAAAAGATAGAGTAACTAATAAGTTTGACGACTGTGTTACTGTTTCATATAAGAAAAATGGTGAGTGGAAATTCTTCTGTTTCGAAGCTACTACCGACCCAGGTGATGATTATATGAATGACCCAATAGTAAAAGAAAAAGGATGTGCTATTTTAAAAGAAGGACAATACAGAGGTTCTCATAAGATTAGATTACATGCTGGAAAATACCCTGCTTTGGGACAAAAGAAGAATGTTACAGTGTATAGAGACAATGATAGGGACGGTAATTATGATAGAAACGAAGCAAATATAGACGAAGGTCTGTTTGGGATTAATATTCATAGAGCAACATCTAAGGCCGGTAAAACTTCAACATATGTAGATAAGTGGTCAGCTGGGTGTCAAGTAATTGCAAGTAATGATGATTGGAAAAAATTCATGGCAATATGTGAAAGAGCAAAAGACATTCACGGTAACTCTTTTTCCTATACTTTAATTCAATCTGACGATATAGCATAGTTATAAGTTTACCTTCAAATTTATTTTTTCTACTATTAGAAAAAAACTAATGAGTAGAGGAAAAATTTTAACTACAGAATGTGTATCTCCAGGACACCCTGATAAAGTTGCTGATTGTATTTCAGACGCTATACTAGACGCATATCTAGAGAAAGACCCCAATTCTAAAGTCGCTGTAGAAACAATGGTTAAAAATCAGGTTTCTATAGTAGCTGGGGAAGTTAATTCTAAAGCCACCGTAAATACACAAGATGTCGTAGAAGAAGTAACCAGACTTCTGGGGTATACCAATAGTGAAGCTAGGTTTAGTGATAAACATGTTAACCATATAAGTTTTATTGATAAACAATCTTCCGAACTCTCACAAATTCAACAAAATAATATAGTAGCGGGTGACCAAGGATTTGTTTATGGTTATGCCTCACAAGACACACCTAACTACCTACCTTTAGGTTCTTATTTATCTAGACAATTATTAGGTAAAGTATTATTAAATAATAAATTAGGTCCTGACGCGAAGTCCCAAGTATCCATCGAATATAATAAAGGTGTACCACAGAAAGTTAAAGAAATGACTATTTCTACTATGCATCCTGTTTTTATGGACCCAGAACAATTTAGGAATAAAGAGTTTATGGAATCGTTATTAGATGGGGAAAGTGAAGAAATAAGAAATTATTTTGATAAGGATACTAAGTTCCTATTCAATCCAGCAGGTCCTTGGACTGTTGGGGGTCCCGACGCAGACTGTGGTTTAACAGGTAGAAAGATTGTTATTGACCAGTACGGACCCTATTCACCTGTTGGGGGTGGTGCATTTTCCGGTAAAGACCCATCAAAAGTAGATAGGTCGGGAGCGTATCTTGCAAGATGGATAGCTAAACATATAGTAGCTGCGGGATGGGCAAAAGAATGTACTGTGGGAATATCCTTTATTATTGGACAATCAGATGGTAAATTTTTATCATTAGATTATGGGAGAGAGGAACCATTCGTACCACATAAGTTTATCTATAGTTTAGTACGTGACTTATTTCCTTTAAACATAGAGGACGCTATAAAAGAAATGGGACTTTTAAATCCCATATATTTAAAGACCTCACTTCATGGTCATTTTGGACACACTATATGGCCAGAAGATAAGACAAAAGAATTCCCTTGGGAAAGATTAAATAAATTAAAAGAATTTTTACCTTTTTAAAAAAACAAAAAAATGGATATAAAAAAAGAATTTAAAAAATACGCATTACATAACCACGGTATTAGTGGGTTAGAACAACATCAATACGAACAACACATAGAAAATAGTTTAACACCGTTAATTCTAGAAGAGAGACAATTAAATGTTACTGCTATGGATGTATTCTCTAGATTGATGATGGATAGATTATTGTGGGTGGCAGGAGAAGTGAATGATAGAATGTCTACAGTAGTACAAGCACAACTAATGTTTTTAGATAGTGTTGGTGATGATGACATTACTATGCATGTGGACAGTCCAGGTGGTTCAGTTAAATCAGGATTAAGTATAATAGACGTAATGGATTACGTAAAATCAGATATAGTAACTATTAATACAGGTATGGCAGCATCGATGGGTTCCTTGATATTAGGAGCCGGAACTAAAGGTAAAAGATATTCATTAAGGTTTAGTAGAACTATGTTACACCAATCAAGTGGTGGGGCTATAGGAAACATACAAGATGCTAGAATCACTATGAAGGAATGGGAAAACATAAATGATACACTTTTTAAATTACTAGGGACCTATTGTGGTAAAACAGCAAAAAGAGTTGAAAAAGACGCTCAAAGGGATTTATGGTTAAACGCTACAGAAGCTGTAAAATATGGTATTGTTGATGATATCGTAAAATCTAGAAGAGAAACTAAGTAATGTATGGGGTTTAGAGACGATTACAACGTAAATATTCAGATGGTATATGATTTATGTCTAAATAGACACTTAAGTCTTTATTATGGTGAAATTAGTAACCTTATAAAGTTTTTTGAAGGAGAAGAGAGATACGAGATTTGTTTGGTTTTAAAGAATATGGAAAAATAAAACCAATTAACTTTGTAATCTAAAGATAAATTAGTATCTTTGTATAGAATTAATAATAAATAAAATATATTAAGATGATGATGAATCAACCCCTAACTTACGATGAAATTAAGAAATACGCACCTTCGGTGTTTACCGAAGAACCTTCAGACAAAGTATCTAAAAAATACACTTTCATCCCAACACTTCAAATGGTAGAAGACATGTCTAGACAAGGATGGTTACCTTATAAGGCAGAACAAAGAAAATCTAAAGCTAGTATGTTACATACAAAACATATGATAAGGTTTAGAAATGATAAGATGGCCAAAATAAATGAAGTTATACCAGAAATTGTAATGACTAATTCTCACGATGGGAGAAATGCTTTTAGTCTTCACGCTGGTCTATTTAGATTAGTTTGTTCCAACGGCTTAATTGTAGCAGACCAAACATTTAACCAAATTAAGATAAAACACCAATGGTATGACCTAGACCAAGTAAAGGAAGTTACAGATGAGGTAGTAGAATCGATTCCGGCTATTGTAGGAAAAGTATCTAGATTTGAGGATGTAAAATTAAACTCAGAAGAAAAAATATCTTTCGCGAAAAAAGCATTACTAACAAGATGGAAGGATGGTAATAGTGTTTTAGATATGGAGGATGTCTTAAATCCTTGGAGAGAAGAGGACCGAGGTAATAGTTTATGGAAAGTGTTAAATGTGGTACAAGAAAAGTTAATAAGAGGAGGACTTAGTTATAGACTAAGAAACGGAAGAAACCAAACTTCTAGACAATTAACAAACATTGATAGACAAGTTGATGTTAATAAAAGACTTTGGGAATTAGCTGAAGAGTACGTATAGAAATTTTATTAGAGCATTAAAAAACCCCACCTGTATCCAGGGGGGTTTTTTGTATTGCAAAGCTTTGGTAATTTAAAATCCGTAATTAGTTTCCATCTTTGGTTGCGGGAAAAACTTTCACTAATTTGCAACCGTTCTAAATAACCTAGCTAAATTCCAGTATATTAGAATTTATATGACAAACCAAGATTGAAAGTACCCTCTCTTTCTCCGTTCTCATCTTCTTTTAATCCCATACTATAGTTAGGTTCTACATTAAGACCTTTCCATACATTGTAAGAATAACCAACACCAATTGTCATGTTGTCCATCATTTCCTCTGTAGGAGCTTGGAAAGAAACATACATATCTTTGTTGTAGTTGTATCTTCCCCATAAGTCATAGTTCATTTCACCTTCAGCGTCTTCACCAGCTTGAATCATACCTAAAGTCCATGTGTCATTTAAAGCGTAACCAAAACCCATGTTTGTAGTTATCTTATCCATAGTTTCTTCTTGGTCTCCATCATAAGTCGTTACGACCATGAAATTTTGAGCTGAAGCGAATAACGTTGCGAATGCTATAGCGGATGTTAAAATCAATTTTTTCATTATAAATATTTTTTTAACTTTTATACCCAATTTAGTACCTTTTCTTTTAATTCTTTCTAATTAAGATGGGATGGGTGACCATCATAACTTCAAGTAATATACAAGCTACTACTTTTTAGTAAAGAATGATGCCAATAATACTAATACAACTAAGCCAACAAATCCACCCTCACCTAAACCTGTGATAAGAGATGTAAGATTTGCAACTACGTCGATATTGAATATTGCTCCACCAGTTAAGACATACCACAAGATTGATACTGGGATAACGGCCATCATAATTGAACCTAACCCACTAAAAAATCCTGAGACGTACTTCATTACTGAATCCATAAATCATTTTTTTTAATTTAGTTTATGCTTTTAAAGGCTTTTGTCCTTGATACTGGGGGCCGTATTCTGCTCATCACAACAACACTCCCCAGTCCCCAAAAACGTTTTTTCTTCAAAATAACTATCAATAAATAGACTTTAAAGTCCTAAAAAAGTGTTAACTTTGTAATTGTGATTAATAAAACTCGATGAAAAATTATACTTTTTACCTACAAGTGAGGGCAAAAAAGAATAAATTTTTTTAAAAATATTTGGATAAAATGTGATAAAATTGTATAATTTTAACATGGAAAAAAACCCTAAAACCAAACAATTAGCTAAATTTAAGTGGGAAAATCTGACACTTGTGCGTTATCATTCGTATTCTAACTTAGATAATGTAGATAAAAAAAGACAGGAGAGGAAGGGATGGGCGAGGGGAATAAAAGAGTCTTTAGACCCATCATCAGGTGAGTGGTCAGTCGATAAAGTTATCCATAATGTGGATGAACAAGAGTGGATTAAGTTATCTCTGGACCCAAGTCATGAAGCGTCCACTAAAAGATTAACACTAGTCTTAGAACAAGAAGGAGATGATAAAGTAAGGTTAGGGGTATATAAGTTTCAAAAGCTAAGACCTATTGGTAAAAAATATTTTCACAAACATAGAGATAACTATTATGTTACCTTTAATTTAAAGACAGGGGATTTTTACTATACTACAAGTACATTCTATAGAAGAAGGAAGAGTACCCTAGTAAATAAAAATCCATTAATCTCAACACCATCACCTAAACTATCATATGATGAGATATTATCATTTATGAAAATACCAAATTTAAATATAACTACCACAGATAAGGCTCCTTATCTTAAAACCGCAGTAGCGAAGTCTCAGATACAAGTAGAAATAGCAAGTGCATTAAACCATATACTATCACAGCTTTATTTTAATTTACTATCAGACGATTATTCTATAGACGAATTAGAAGAACAGTTTAAAAGTTGTTTTGGTTTCCAATCAACCATAACATTAGATGCCGCTAATTTCCATTATGTTATACATTTAATGTCAGCAGCTTGGTTCGTAAAGAACAAAAATATAAAATGCCCGAACCTTTGGGGTTATATGTTAACTACTTTTTATCCTGGGATGAGGAAGATAAAGAGAAATAAAATGAAATTGGTAGCAGCTACATTAGATTACTACGGGATAAAGAATAAATCGAATATAGGGTTCTTTAACCAAAATCCAGATTTAAGTTACCCAGAATATGCTGCTTTACAAAAAGTATTGGGTGTAGATTTTATAAAATATGTGAATTCTTCTTATTTTCATAAAGACACTAAAGAGTATAAGGAACAAAGAGACGGTCTATTACCATTTTATGGTACCACAGAAGAAAGTAAAAATTGGGTTGATGGTCAAGGGTTAACCAATTCAGAAAAAAGAAACATCATAAAAGTACTAAATGATGAAAGACCCATAACCTCAAAAGGACCCACTAAATTAAGGTGGACTGAATTAATGGACCACCTTAATCAACAGTATACCCTAAACACTAAGTACGATGAGAACGTAAAGATAAGAGCAAAAACTTTAGATGAGTTTAATACTGAACATTCAGATTGGGCAACTAAACTACATTACCACCAAAGTAATCTTAGAACAACCTTAACACACGATAAGATTCTTATTGAGTCTATACCAGGGATGGTAAACGTGGAGGGTACAAAGTACTACCCAGTATTATTGAAGGATGATTTGGATTATTTCCAAGAAGGGCAACATCAAGTTAATTGTGTTCGTAGTTACTTGGATACCCCTAATTGTTATATTATATCTATAAGAAAGAATAGTCCTGATGGCCATGAAAGAGCTACGTGTGAGTTTAGGTATGATGGTGTTAATTTAAACCCACAAAATAGATTGAAAAGAAATTCAATTTTAAATGAGTCGTGGGAAAGAGTTATTGATGACTTTAAAAGTGTTTTTTATTATAATATAAAAACTAGTTTATCTGAAGGAAAGTATCTGACCACCCACAACAAACAAACTAGATACGTAAAAGACTCTATTCCTTTCGAGTTAGAACCAGATGGTCACACAATAACCTACCCTAGATTATTACCCACAGTTAATGTTTGGGACCATGGTGACCTACCCTTTTAAGTTATTATATCTATAGATAATATTTATTAGGTATGAAACTTATACCGTTAGTAGAATTAGAGATAAAAGATTGGTTAGGGATGATGGACCACATACGCTTATATAATAAGGGTGGTTGGGGAAGAACACCTAAAACAATTAATATCTACCAAAGTCCTTCAGAAAAAATAGTACATATTCAAAGTGCGATGGGTGAACACCGAGCATTACCTTTTGGTGAAGGTATGAAGGTATCGATGTTTGATATAGAAAATTGGGCAAAGGATAACGGTTACGATTTTAAGGTTGTAAAGAGAGCTGGTAAATCCCGTAAATAAGACAATTAACAAATTTTTCATTAGTAAACTTACCTTTTTATATTTTGTTTAGTATACTTCAAATGACAGAAAGTCGTATTAATAAACTAAACATAAAGTTTTAAATAGATGAAAGTTAAATTAGAGTATATTTGGTTGGATGGTTATAAACCAGAACCAAACTTAAGAAGTAAAACAAAAATATGGGACTTCGACCCATTAGCAACCCCAAACAAACACCAAGAAAAAAGAGAGTTAACGTTAAACGGTACAATTATACCAATACCTGAAGAATTACCAGAATGGTCTTTTGATGGTAGTAGTACTCAACAAGCTGAGGGGAGTGATTCTGATTGTGTATTAAAACCAGTTAGAGTTATTAGTGACCCACAAAGACATGATGGGTTCTTGGTATTATGTGAGGTATTAAACCCAGACGGTAATCCACATATAAGCAATAAGAGACATCTTTTAGATGCTGATGAAGATGTTTGGTTTGGATTCGAACAAGAATACACCCTAATGTCCGACACGAAACCACTAGGGTTCCCAACAACCGGTTACCCTGAACCACAAGGCCAGTATTATTGTGGTGTTGGTACGGATAATGCCATAGGTAGGGATATCGCAGAAGAACATCTAGAAGTTTGTATACAAGCTAACTTAGGTGTAACAGGTATAAATGCTGAAGTAATGTTAGGTCAGTGGGAGTATCAATTATTCGGTAGAGGAGCAAAACAGTCTTCTGATGACCTGTGGTTAAGTAGGTTCTTGTTGTATAGAATTTCTGAAAAGTATAATGTAAAAGTAGACCTTCACCCAAAACCAGTTAAAGGAGATTGGAACGGTTCAGGGATGCATTGTAATTTCTCTAATTCTAAAATGAGAGAAGATGGTGGAGCAGACTTATTTATGGATATATGTGAAAACTTTAAGAAAAACCATAAAACTAATATTAAAGATTATGGGTCTAAGAACGACCAAAGACTAACAGGTCTTCACGAGACACAATCAATTAAAAAATTTAGTTACGGTGTTTCAGATAGAGGAGCAAGTATTAGAATCCCAATCAAAACTCACCTAGACCAGAAAGGTTATTTAGAGGATAGAAGACCAGCTTCTAACGCGGACCCTTATAACGTCTCTAGAGTTATATTAGAAAATATTATATAAATTTATAGGATGGAGAAAAATATTCCTAATCAAACCAGACTCACTACAGGTAATTTCTATGAGAATTCATTTATAAGGGATTTCCCTTTAGGGTCTTACTTTATTAACGAATTTAATAAGATACCAAAGATATTAAATACAGATACAAGGATTGATGAAAAGATTATTAATTGGTTTGAAGATAAATGTTATCTACTATGGGAATCTGTAACCCTTTCTAAAGAAACAAACAAAGTAGAACCACACTCAAAGGTATTTAGATTCGATACACTAGGTTTAGGTTCGGTTTTAATACAAGTATTTTTTTATAAGAATATGAATAACCCAGAAATGAATTTTGAGGATTATTCGGAAAATGATTATATAAAAATAATATGTGCTTATGATAGTGAAAGAGCTTTAGAAGAAGTGTTAGATAAAATTAAAGAACACAAGCTAAGTGAAGAGAACATAAATAATATAAATCTTATTACCAAAAGTAGCTATGGGTTAAAACTACAAAGATTTAGTGTAAAACTGAAAGAGGAGGTGGATTTAGGGTTAAACTATGGTAAAGATTTTATTAAAGTAAATGACTTAATAATTAATACCTTAGCCAGTAAAAAAGGTAAGGGCTTAATTTTATTACATGGGAAACCCGGTACTGGGAAGACAACCTATATTAGACATTTAGCTAAAACTATAGATAAAAAAATAATATTCGTTCCTCCTTTTATGGTAGAAACTATAGCGAGTCCAGACTTTATTCCATTTTTAATGGAAAATCCAGATTCTTTATTAATAATAGAAGACGCTGAAAGAGTCATTACTGATAGAAGTGTATCAGCATCAGTAGACGGAGTATCCAATATACTTAATTTAACAGATGGAATACTAGGTGACTGTCTTAATATTCAGGTATTAGCCACATTTAATACCGATAAAGAAAGAATAGATAAAGCATTATTACGTAAAGGAAGACTAGTTGTTGACCACGCTTTTGATGCTTTAACTAAAAAAGACGCACAAAAGTTAATTAATAACCTCAATATAAAGACTAAAGCTAAAGGCTCAATGACGTTAGCCGATATTTATAATTTTGAGGAGGAAATAATAAGAAGTTCCCGAGAGGAAAACAAAATAGGATTTATAAGATATGAAACTAACAAAAAGTAATTTCGATACAGAAATTGAAAACAATAAAGTATCACTAGTAGATTTTTGGGCAGCCTGGTGTGGTCCGTGTAGAATGTTGACACCAACAATGAATGAATTAATAAATGATTACAATAACAACTCTAACGTGTGTGTGGGTAAAGTAGATACGGAAGAATCCCCAGACTTAGCAGCAAAATACAATATAAGAGGTATACCAACCATTATCATTTTCAAGAATGGTAAATTAGTTGAAAGAATGAGTGGAGTTCAATCTAAATCATTTTATAGTGATAAAATAAATTATTATTTAAATTAATATGAAGAATTATCAGATAGTCTTATATAGTATGGAAGGGTGTCCCTATTGTGATGAGTTAAAAGGATATCTACAAAATGAAGGTATGGACTACAAACCTATAGATATAGAAGAAAAAGAACATTTATGGGAAAAGGTAAAGAATATTACAGGGGAGGACTATGTTCCTACAGCTATGGTAGTTAATACTGATACGGGGAGTCCTAAGTTTTTTGTTCCTGATGTACATTTTGAGGAACCTAAAGAGTGTTTTGAACTAGTTAAAGATTATATAAATGGGGTTAGACGTTAGTGCAGTTAGTCAATTAGAAAAAGTAGAAGTACCTGAAGGGATAGAACTTTGGTCAGATGAGTATTATGATTGGGAAGGGGAACAAGAATATAGTTTATGGTATTTTAGGGAAACTGGAGTATTTGATAAACAATCCCAAGGACTAGAAGAGGGAGCTTATAACGCATTAGGTGAAGGGCATAATTTTAGAGCAGGTTCTTATAGTGGATATGGTATGTGGAGAGATGAATTAGCTCACGCTGCTGGCTATTTTGGTGGTGTTGACCAAGTATGGAAAGGAGTAGATAGTGAAGGATACTCAGAAAAACCTTTTGAAGAACTACTTAATTTTTCTGACGCGGAAGGGTGGATTGGACCAATAACTTCAAAAAAATTGTACAAAGATTTTGTAGATAACGAAAAACAAATAATGGATACCGTGGATAAATGGGTATTAATGAAAGGTCACCCAGACCACACACCATCTTTCCTCCAACGTAGAGAAGAAGACCAATTTTCTCCTGGTACAGCAGATTATACTTTAGATGATGTTAGATGGTTCAGAGTGAAATACCAAGACTGGAAAAAAGCTTTTGAACTGGCATCTAATAATGGTGCAGTAATATTCCATTAAATTGGACTAACAACAAGTATTTATTGTTGTAATGAAATCACAAATAGAACTTATATTAGAACAACAAAAACCCCAAGACGGGTTTTTAAAAGATTTACTCGCTAACATAGGGGTACATATAGAAGGTACTTTAACTTGGGGTGCTGGGATTACTGCATTCTATGGACCAGTTAAAGATTTACTATTAAATCAAGACCCAAAGTTTAGTGAGGTTGAAATAGCAATGGTCTTTATAGCAGCAATAGCACTAGTAATAAAAGATAATAGTCCGGAAATTAAAAAATTACTTGGTATGGTTAAAGAGAAGGGATTGGAACCATCTCTTAATAAATCAGTTAATTTTTTAAAAACTATAGAAGATATAGGAATAAGGGTAGCGGAAACATCCGGATTTGTGGTTAATAATCTATTAGATATAGCTTCTTTTACCTTTATGTTTCTTCCTATTATAGACGCTCTTAAGGCTTACATAGATTCTGAACATCTAACAATGGATGTGGCACCACAATACTTTAAAGCATTATTATTTTCAGTGGGAATACTCTCGATAAAGAATCTCTTTAATAGATTAGTGAGAAGATTACGTGACCTTAGAAAAAGAAACAACCCACCAGAAAATCTAACAGAAGGTGTTTTTACTTCTGATTTTATAGATTATATGAATGTAGATGTCTTTGATGAAGAACTAGAAGAAGGTGAGTTAGTATTGGAACAAGAGGAAACGGAAGAAGATGCCGATACAGAGGTAGCATTTAACATTATTGATAGTAAATACCGCCGGGAATTAAGGATGTGGTTGGATGAATATCTATCAGCTCAAAGAAGATATGAAGATGAGATGGATAAATACAAAAATTCTTCACAAGAAGAACTAGACAATATTGAACAAAATGTTGAATTTGCATTTAGTAAGATAAAATGGATAATAGAGGAAATTATACAGATTTTTAAATTATACGGATTAGCTTATGGTAACCAATATACTATATGGAATTTTGAAGGTGAATACACAATAGAGGGTCGATACTTTGAACCTGTAGAGACTTCACTAATAGTACCACTTAACTTGGTACCGTGGTTAATCGATATGTTGGATGGGGAAATAGACCCTGCTTGGGAGAGATGGAGTTATATAACGAAGGGTAAGATAGATAGGTACGGTAAGAATGAAGATGGAATAGGACAAATTTAATCTTCTTCTCTACGTTTAATATCGTTCCTTATAGCTTTCTCTAATTGTAGTCTTCTTTTTGCTGAAGGTTTTTCAAAATACTTAAGTTCTTTAAGTCTTTGAAGTCGTTTAGTGTTTCTAAACTTATAACGTAATTCCTTCAACGCTCTATTAATATTTCCTTTTTTTACTTCTATTCTTAACATATTATTCTATTAACTTTTTAAAAAATTTTCTTTTTCTTTTTCTGAGGGCCAACCAACAGGTGTTAAACAATCCTCACACACCCAACGTACAGTCCATGAATGCATACCACCCTCGTTTATTAATTTTATACTTTTATTAGTGTGGTTACATTTTCTTCTTATCATTTCTAATTCCTTATCAATTCCATTCTTCTTTGACAAAAACTCATCTACTTTCGTTCTGGTAGACCCTCTTCCGAATAGACCACCGATTTTATTTTTCATGGGTTTTTATAATTATATTGTTATAATTACTTTTATAGGTACAAATATAATAAAAATAACCTAACCGACACAACAAAAGAGAAATTATTTTATGTTTACTTTACAATATAAGATATCTAAATTTAATCAATAAAAAAAAACTTATGGACAGTAAAAAAATATTAAAAAATTTAACAAATTTATTAGAAGAAAAGTACGAACCTATTCTCGTTATTCAAATGTTAAGGGTTCCACCCTCTGAAGAATTAAGAATGTTTGCAAATCAGTTAATGAAAGATTTTGGTTATAAAGTATTGGTATTACCAGGAGATTTCGAGACAAAGGTAGAACTAATCAGTGTACTTAAATCTGATGTAATGAAAACAAATGACTTACAAGAAAAAGTTTTAACTTTAATAGAAAAGTTAGAAGAAGATAATAAGGAAGCTTTAGAAATGGTAACAGGAAATACTAGTGAAGAGGGTGAGGAAGACCCTTTAATTAAAAAAGCTGTTAAGAAAAACATAAAGAATACTTAGAGTGAGTACAAAGAAAGAAATGGTAAACCACCCAACACACTATGGTGGTGAAGAGAACGTCTATGAAGCTATAAAGGTTATAGAAGCGTGGGATTTAAATTTTTCTTTAGGTAATGTAGTAAAATACATATCTCGTGCAGGTAAGAAGAATGAAACAATAGAAGACCTAGAAAAAGCGTCATGGTATCTGAATAGAGCCATTCAACAAATCAAAACCAATCAATAGTAAGTAGGTATTTATAGGTATGAAATTAATAAACCAATTACAATACCTTGTAGAGCAGACTGATAAATATTTTGTTATCCCTACGACAGCTTCAGATGAATTAACTAATTTCATATCTGCAGATGAAGGGGTGAATGGAAAACCAGTGTTGTACACATATGATGATGCATATTATAATGACCCACCAATAGAATATAATAGTAGTAGGTATAAAAAGGGTAAACCTGGTGGTACTTTAACTATAGGTTATGGTCATACAGGGAAAGAAGCTTATGAGGGTAATACAATCACAAAGGTAGAAGCTTTAAAATTATTAAAAGAAGATTTAGCCAATGCGGTAGGGTGCGTGAATAGAATTATTAATGCCTGGGTTAACAGTGAATTAGAAGGTGGTAAAATTGACCAATGTATGTATGACGCTATGGTTTCTTTAGTTTTTAATTCTGGGTGTCATAATGTTAGAATGAGTCCTTGGATACAAGATGTGAAGAAAGGAAATTGGGAAGATGTTTATTCGGGGATTAAAACGTGGAACCCACCACAAAGAAGAAAAAAAGATGGTAGTTGGGTAGATAATTATACTAGAAGAAAGAAAGAAGCTGAACTCTTTTATAATTGTACCTATTAAATATATTTATTAGATATGGAATTAGTTAACACACTATCACAACTCTTATTAAAAGAAAGTGGAATACGTAACATTAAGGATTTAGCTCAAAGATATCCTAAAGCCGAGATATACTTTCATCAAGATACTGACGGAGTTACCACTGCTCTAGCAATGAAAAACTATTTGGAGTCTTACGGTATAAAAGTAATAGGTAGTCATGTTATCCAATATGGTGATAAAGAATTTTCTGTACAGAAACCATTAATAGATAAAGCTAGGGGTGATGTAATGCCAGTATTGGTAGATTTTGCTCACGGAAAACCACAAATGATTGTTCACACTGACCACCACGACAGTCAAACTGGTGTGGAGGGTGATACTTCCACACAATTTAGAGGAGCAAGGTCAAATGTTGAGACTGTATCTCAGATAGTAAGTCCACAAGATATCTTCCCTAATGAGGATATTAGAATGATTTCTACTATGGATAGTGCTGATTATGCAAAGTATGGGATTAAACCTGAAGAGGTAATGAATTATTTATACGACTTAGATAAAGAAAGTGGTGTACCAAGGAACAAACAAATGTTAGCGTTATTAACAAATAAACTATTATTAGCTTATAAAAATAAACCAGGTTTCTTAGAAGAGTTAGTGATGACATCACAACCCTCACTCCTCAACATATATAATAATATTAGGAGGGTAGCTAAAGAGAGAGGGTTTGCTACACCCGAAGAGATGCAAAAGAATCAAGAAAGTTATGTAGACGCACAAAGTAAGAGTAGTAATGTGACATACGAAGATGGTATTATATCTCAATATGGTGGAGGTAGTATGTTTAAACCAGGGTCTTATGATAGATACACACCATTTAAATTGTACCCTGAGGCTGATTTTCTAGTTATAGCATGGCCTATGGGATTAGTCCAAGCTTCATGTAACCCTTTTAAAGAAGACAGAGCTATTAAAGGTGTAAATTTAGGAGATATAGCTCAAGAGGTCTTAGAAACAATTAAACCAGGTTTACAGAGACATCAGGTACCTATTTCTGTTATAAAACGTATAGGTGAGACAAAAGCAGAGGAAGAAAGTATAGGGTTTAAAACTTCTGATTTATTTGCTTTATATAAAGACCATTTAAAAAATATGCCTTCAGAGGATTCCCCTTATTATGATATGACAGTTAATATTATCGACACCCCTTGGTCTAAACTTAGTGAAAAACAAAAAAGTATATTGGATAAAATAACAGTATCTATATGGGATGTGGTCCAATCAAATAGTGGGGGACATAAATGTATAACAAATATTAGTGGAATAAATTTCTTTAGTAGAGCTACAAGAGATTTCGATAAACCATATAAAAAACAACCAGGACAACAAGCAAAATATGTTAAAATGGTAAAATGGATTCAGAATGCGATGGTCCAAAAACTTAAAGAATATACACAATAATGAAAAAAAATATAAAAATATCACTTTCAGAGATAGAAAAATTAGTAAAAAAAATCATTAAGGAAGACGCGGGTAGGGACACACCAGGAGGAAACCCTGATTATTTTTATGATGACGATTGGAAAAAACTTAAACAAAAATATGGTGGGGACGAAACTGAAGAAGTAGAAATGGTGAGTTCAGAGGATAATAATATAATAAAGGTTATACCATATAAAGGAGGTAACTTAGTTTTAGAATATGAAACAGTTTTTGGGCCACCAAAATACGTAATTTATTATGAAGTAGGTGATGAAAGTGAAGATACTACCAGTAATATAATTGTTGAGTTTGACCCAGATTTCGTAGATGAACAAATGGCAACCACTTTTTTAGACTACATAAAGACAAGAGAATAAAACACTAAGATTTAAATCTTAAGATATCACCCTTCTGTATATTTTCTTTTTCTACAGTACCACCATTCAATTCTAAAACAGAATCACCAATACCAGGATAGTTAGGGCATTTTGATTGTTCACATGGTGGACAGGACTTATAAATCTTGTTAACCTTACCATTAGTAAGATATATAATATCTAGAGGTATAAGACAATCTTTCATCCAGAAAGACCGAGGAGAAACCTTATCAAATACAAATAACATACCACCATTTAGTTTATTTCTACCCATCATACCTTTTTTTATCTGAGGTTCAGTTAACATTACCTCCAAAGGGTAGTTATTTTTGTTAATAATAAGTTCCATTATTTAATACAATCTTTAATAATAAATATTTGACTAAGTGAGATACTCATCTTACCTTTGTATAAAAATATTATATTATGGAACAACAAGAACTAAACATTAATCCAGACGATTTAGCAGATGTTATCTGTGACAACTGTGGGTCAGGATTATTCAAACAAAGACACATCCTTAAGAAACTTACAGCTGATGTTGCACAAATGGAAAGACCAACCTTTGCACCGATGATTATTTTTCAATGTGCAGAGTGTAATCACATCAATGAAGAATTAATACCAGATGGTAAACATTCTTTAAGTAGATTAAAGAAAGAATTAGCGGAGAACAAGGCTTAAATTTAAAAAAAGTACTTCTGGCGGCTTGACACAACCAATTTTTTTATTATTATATAAAAACGTTCGGTACTTTTACCGACTTCTTATATACTTATAATACTGTTTAAAAAAAATATAACTATGAATTTAATCGACGCTTTACAAACGAAAGACAAAATGACTGAGAATGGGATGACAACAAACTCATCTTCACTTAATCATTGTGTAAATCTATTTTTCCAAATCGGAGCAATGCGAGGTATGGAGAAAAAGAGACTACTCGCCAAGGTCTCTAAAGCGTTTAATGAAGACCCTCTCACAACAATTAAAATTATTTTTTGGGCACGTGATGTCCGTGGTGGAGCTGGTGAGAGACAAATCTTCAGAGATTGTTTATTATGGTTATGTGACAACCACAGAGAAGTGTTACATAAAAACATTCACCTAATCAGTGAATACGGTAGATGGGACGATGTTCTAACCTTAGTTGGGACACAGAACTGTTGGGATTCGGCACTTAATTTAGTTAAAACTGCTTTGGATAACGAAGATAGTTTATGTGCTAAGTGGATGCCTAGAAAGGGTAAGAAAGCGAATATTATTCGTAGGTACCTTAGAATGGCCCCAAAACAATACCGTAAGTTATTAGTGGGACTTACAGATGTGGTTGAAACCAAGATGTGTGCAAAGGATTGGAAAAGTATCGATTATTCGAAACTTCCATCCTTAGCATCGTCAAGGTATCAAAAAACTTTCATGAAAAATGATGAAAACAGGTATGAAGATTACAAATGTGCATTAATTCAGGGCTCAACAAAAATTAATGCAGGAGCAATATACCCTTACGATGTTATCAAATCCATTAGTCATGGTGGTGAAAAAGTGGTTGCAGAAGCACAATGGGACTCACTACCAAATTACATGGAAGGTATAACCGAAAGAGTATTACCAGTAGTTGATGTGTCAGGTTCAATGACTACTCCAGCAGGAAAAAACGGTAACGTTACTTGCTTGGACGTTTCAACATCATTGGGTCTATATATCGCAGAGAGAAATGAAGGTGTTTTCAAAAACGCT
>TARA_R110002012_G_scaffold103714_4_pt1 | contig 28938 bp, 16 predicted proteins | sample TARA_R110002012 | Tara Oceans TARA_R110002012 (sample SAMEA4396515) | marine metagenome | biome: Westerlies Biome; feature: [DCM] deep chlorophyll maximum layer (ENVO:01000326); material: water (ENVO:00002006), including particulate matter (ENVO:01000060) such as... | depth 40 m | reverse complement strand
ACTCTATTTAATCCAGTTGTTTGATCTAAATCTGTTGTTGCACCTGCTTTTGTACAGGTCGCTGTTTTAGAAACATTAACTGGGTCTCCAGCAATGTCTGCACTTGTCAACGTAATTGTTGCTGTAGTTGCCATTTTTAGTTATTTATTTAGTTATTATTGATCTTTACCTAATACCATGAACTCCATCTTGGTGGGATTGTTACTAGCGTAAGCCGCGTAAGTCTTATCACCATGCATCGGTATAAACCCAAAGTCACCCGCATCTAATTGAAACTGAAGAGGATCGCCTGAAGTTGTGTCATCGTATACAAATATTTTATGCCCAGCTGTAGTAGCTAAGTTCTTTACATACAAATACGGAATAGCAGCAAAATCATCTGCTGTATATAAAACAACTTGACCAGAAGCTGTTGCTTTAGCTGTAGATGTAATTGTTTTACTAGCAAGACCTGTGGTATGTTCTATACCGGTAGCCGTACCTGTTTGAGTTAATGTGGATGTTGTTGTTAAAGCTAACTCGTCTGACAACAAGTCAGTACTTGATAGCGTAATTGTAGCTGTTGTTGTTGCCATGTTATATTACTTTATATTTTGTTTTACCTTTTTCTTTATATGCTTTTAAGCATCTTTGCCTGTTATCATCTTCGTTAACGTAGCTAACATGAACCCAGGCTGGATTATCGTCATCACCAAACTCCCATATTATTTGATCGTAATTAAGGTGATATCTTATATACTTAAACATTTCTGCGTTTAAGTTTGTAAACTTACCTCCAAAAGTGTCATCTATATCTATAGCTTGACCGTGGCAGTGTTGGGATTTTTTACTACCTCCAATCGCTATGTTTAGCTCTGGCGATCTATAGAAACTATTTATTTTAACCGGACCTCCAACCCATTTTCTTAGCGGTTCAAACACTTTTTCAGCTATAAGCTTCATGTTTTCTAACTCGTCTACATCTGGTATATTATCTATACCTCTACGTAAAGCCGTGTTGCTACGAGTGGCTTCTGTATAACTTATATGATCACTTATTTTATCCATGATTTATTATTTAACAACCCTTCTAGTTACCCTAAGGTTGTTGTGTGTTATATGCATTATATATACCCCTGAAGCCCATAAAGACACGTCTAACGTGTTAACGTTTTTAAGAGATACTATCATACCTCCAGATGAATTAAACACGTCTATGTCGACGTTTTTGTTTATGCTTAATATGTCTTCAACTGGATTAGGGTATACCACTAAGTCATCTCCAGTTGATACAGCTTCTATACCCGTTATCGAACAGTAATCAAATGTTTCTTGGCATACGGCATCCCACTCTTCCTCACAGCAATATGGATCAACTTGTATAACCCAAGCAAAACACATGTCATTGAGCCAATAACCATCGCCATATGGCTCACCTAGTCCAGTGATACATCCTACTGCTTCGTAGAGACAGACTTCCGGATCAGGTATATTAACCGCCGTGTCATAGTTGTAAGCTTCGGGGTCCGCGCATCCTTCCAAGACTTCAATACAAGAGCCGTTGTCAGAGTTAGCCAGCGGATCATAATTAAAGGCATTACTATTAGTACAACCGTAAACGTAAGGAATACAGCCACCATTTTCTGTGTTAGCTTCTGGATCATAGTTATATTGTGTTGGATCTGTGCAACCAAATATAAACGGTTCACAATCACCTACATCAGTCGCCAGAGAGTTATAATTAAACGCAGTTGGATCCATACATCCAATCACTTCAAGTTCATCGCATACACCATCTCCATCTATATCGTTATTACAAGCGTTGTCACAGTCGTAATACTGTACAGAGTAAAAACAACCTTCATCTACATTAGCCTCATCACTGTAATTACAAGCTAAAATATCTGTGCAACCTAAAACAGGTAGTACGCAGTAGTCAGAGCAAATAGGTGTACCAGTGTATATATAAGGAAACTTTTTCAATGGATCAGTCCAAGGATTAGTACCACTTTCTAACACCACTCCGTTAGGACCTTCAACTCTAAACCCACATTGAGCAGCTGTTGTTTCAGCGTTACCGCTTGTGAAAAAATAAACACTTATATCTTCATTAGAGTTTAAGGTTAAGTTAAACTCCTCTTCATATCCATCATTAGGACCCATTTGATACGGGCCGTATAAATCGTCACCCTGTTTTAAACCTAGCCAGCTACCAAACCAACCATCTGATCCACCGTCTGTAATTACCAGTGAGTAATCGCATGATGGCTCAGTTTCTGTAGTGTTAGCCGCAGCGTCATAGTTTAACGCCTCTTCTTGCGTACAACCTAAAACAACCTCAGTTAAGCAGCTATTGTCATCTACTAAAGCTTCAGGATTATACTCTATATAATTTGAATCAGTGCAACCTTGAGGTATCACTGGTATACAAGGTGGGACTATGTAAGGTCCTGAAGACGCTGTGTCAAACAACTCAACGCCACCTATAAAAAATACGTCTTCACCGCATAAAGTTTTAACATCAAAGTAACCATCTATACCTCCCCAACAAGTACCGCATAACCCGTCTCCGTAAGAGTCGTATATACTGGCAACCAAGGTATCACCTACACCAACGCATACGTATGTCGGTACAGTAACTCCCGTGGTAGTATAACCTCCACCTGAAGCTACAACTTCTCCGTTAGCGGTTATATCCCAGCTTGTCTCAGATGGGTAGCTATCAGGTGTAATTAAAGTTATAATATTTGTTTGACCTGGTCCACAAGGAACAGGAGGAAATACACAAGGTGCTTGATCGTTAGCCCATGGGTTGAAGTTCAAAGCACCTATATCCATACACCCAGCTACAGGCGCCTCGCAATCCGAAACTTCAAAAAACGTTGTAGTTGAAGGACCCGCAAACTCGTAGTCGTATATTTCTAACCCACAAGAGTTAGTTAAAGAGTACCATCCAGGTCCAAAGTCGCAGCATATACCATCTCCAAAAGAGTCGTATATAACAAAGTTGTATTGCCCTGAACTAAGAGGTACTATAATCTCTTGTAAAGAGTTACTGACGTACGGAGGGCTAACCGCTACAATCTCCGCATCTTCGTATATCTCCCAAGAAGTCTCTCCTCCGTAGTCATCTGTTTGTACAGAAACTTTAACCCAACTATCTTGACCTAGCATAGACCCAATAATGAGCCAAAAAGCTACTACTAATAAATAAGCTTTATTTTTCATGTTAAAAATCGCTATAAATTACTTCATCAATAACCGCTTGCACTTGTTTTCTAGTTGCTTCAAGCTGCATCATAATGTTTGCCTGAAACCTCTCCACTTCTTTTCCATTAAAAACTATAATAGTAGGTACAACTACTATACCGTAATCAGATTGATAAGTTCCTTCATCTATGCTAACATTCATTACATCGCAGTCTGTTAACTCTTCAAGGTAATCGACATTATTACTCGTGTTCCAACTAGCATTAAACTGTACAACGCAAATATCACTACCGCATAGGTTTTGCCCAAAAGCACTGCCGCTTAATAACGCCCCCAGCATAATTAAAGCATACACTACAACTGTTCTAAAATTCATTGAATTCTCCATTATATTTTATTTTAATTCATCAATCTTTCTTTCTATATTATCCAGATCTTCTTTTATCTCCTTAACATCCTCTTGAGTACTCATAATCGTTTGACGCACGAGCTTATCTTTCATATCAAACTCCATGCGTGATATTTCAGGAGGCACTGGCTCTGGCAACTCTTTTGCCTCAGCGATGTCTGCTTGTAGCATAAACCACATGCTAATAATAGTGGCCATTCCAAAACCTATACCTACAAGTGTTTTTACACTTATCTGAAACCCCGTGTCCTCATTTAACTCTTTAGCCATTTGTTTATTTTTTTGGTAGTTTTTTTACTTTACCGTTATGAGTTCGAGCAAACCTGTGCGTGCTCGTCTCCATGCTAGGTATAAGCTCTCCTGAATATGTTCCTTCACCATATTTCCAACTCACGGTTTTTTTCATAGGACTATCCCCCATATCATCAATATGCTTTTCAATAGTATCAGCTTGTTTACCATGTGCTTTAACCGCACCTCGTAATTCCTTGACAACTGCTTCAAGGTTTTTGTATTTCATTTTAAAAGCCATGTTATGATTTTTTGTGTTTTTTACAAAAATTTCTAGCAGCACTAGCGCTACCAAAACCCCATTTCTTTAAAGCCATAGCGTAAGGCGTTGGTTCACCTTTGCTGTTTTTCATAGCGTGATTTTGCGCTCCAAATCTACAGGCGAACTTAACTCTATCAGGGTGAGTACCAGTAGTTTTCCTACTAGCCATACCAGGGTTTTCCTTCCTCATTTTTCTATTACGCCTTGCGTAAGCCTCTTCTGTTATTTTTAGAGGTCCTTTATTATATTTATCAGTAGCCATATCTTAGAAGATTACATAGTTTATACCACACTTAAAGTTGTACCACTCTCTGTTCCAGTACTTGCTATATCTACCTTCCGTAAACAAACCTAAGTGCTTATTTATCTTATATCCTAGTATAATACCACCAGAGTAATCAAACCACTGTCCTCCAACAGAGTTGTGATACATAAACTCGTTTCCGGTGTTGTAATGGTATGGCATAACATTAGCCCACGAGTGCAACCAGAAGTCATCGGTATAATGATATAGATCAAAGCCAACAACCGCAGATAGTTGAAGTAGGTTGCTCAACTCATTTCTTTTCTTGTCTACATAATCTGATATAACATTTGGTATTACCACTGCTTCCCAAACCTCTGAGCTTAACGCTACTGATTCGCCGTTAGGGTTAAAATACTCTTCGTTAGACACATCAACAGTGTACCCTTCTTGCAAGGCTAGATATGTGTAGTGTATATTGTTGTTGTCTAGTAACCACTCTTCTAAAGGGTCAAAACCATATGGCTCAGATAATCTTTGAGCTACACCTATATTAAAAGAAAACTTTTTCCCTAATTTTAATCTATATCTTTCTGACGCTTCAAAATAAGAGATGTCTGCAAAGCCATCTTGTAGATACTCTCCTTTAACAATGTAATTATCTCCTACATATCTTAAGAAATGGTTTTGATCAAGAAACTCTTGACCCATCTGCCTTTTGTATTTAACCTCAGCTAAAAACTCTAAGCCGTTACGCTTGCCTATGTTAGCACCGTCTGACCAAGACTCTTCAGTTCCGTCATAAAAAACATTAGCTCTATTTTCATAACCAAATCTAGCAATCTTACGCAAACCCATAGTTAAGCTATAATCGTATGGTGTCTCAACTTCAGTAGAACCTAAGCCATTAGCCACAGAGTATATAGTTTGATCTGATATAGAGTTTCCACCATTCACAGCTGTGTAGAATGTAGCGAACTTAAAAGCTTTTTTTAATTGTTGAGCGTTTACGTTTGCTATACACAGTAAAAACGCTAATAATGCAATTACTTTTTTCATTTATAATTTATCTTTTACTACCACCTCTTGATGATCCACCTCGCGATGAGGTGCCTCGTGATGTGCTTTTTGGTTTAGACGAAGTAGAGTCTTTCTCCTCTTCATTTACCCCTAGATTATATTTACTCCAACCCATAAACATTAAAGCTCTTTGCCAAGCTGAGTGCTGGTTGTTCAAGGCTTCTCTCATGTTTTGCGTTTTGTTGTATAGTCTATTTAATGGAATATTAGTAATACCTTCAATGTAACTAGTGGCTGCAGACCATTGAGGATTATCGATATCAAGAGTCTCCATTTCTTCTATAGCTTTCTTGTTATAGTTTAATGTTTTCTCAGCGTTAACTACTTTTCTAGCTTTAATACCTAGAGGAGGAGACACGTTTAACATCTCCATTAAAACAGCACTTTCATCTTTATTATAACCTGCTTCTCTTTGCTCTGCAAATTTCATAGCCATGTTTTTAACTGTAGCTACAACAGCTCCCATGACTCCGCTTCCTCTTAAAACAGAATCAATACTACCGTTTATCATTCTCTCTTTCTTTTTGAGAAACTTCTCGTCATCTTCGTTATCATCAAACATAGCGGCGAATAAAGCTGTTTGTAGTCCATAGAATATCATGTTTTGTACAGCAAAGTAATACATGATTCTAGACGCGTTAGACACGTCGCTTTGGAACTGCGAAGTGTTAGGCTTTGTTATTCTTCTGTTTTTTATATCCAAAAACGCTTTTTTACCCAACCTGTTAAACTGAGATGTTACGTTTTGAAACGCTAGTATAAACTTACCTAATGGCGAGGCTTGTTGCTGAGATACCATGTCTGGTCTTGCGGACTGCTGAGTAGACTGCGTTATATCTTGGAAATCTGTCCAAGCTTTTGCCTCAGCTTCAGTCTTAGATAAACCTTGCTTTAAGTACGTTTTAATTCTATTTCTATAATATGTAGCGCCACCGGTTGCAATAGCTATGTTATCACCGATTTGTGTAGGCGTGAAACCAATCTTCAAGAGCTCCCTTATTAAAGTTCTCATAGGGAATTTAGACTTACTAATAGTTTCAGCTAGCTCAGATCCGTTAACGTCAGTCTGTATACCACCTCTCCTCTGCTTTAACATGTCAGAGTTGAAAATGTAAGACCAATCGCTCCAGTATTGTTCTTGGTCAGCGAAAGCTTTAGCTGCGTTAAACATGTTGTTGTCAGCAAAGTTTATGTAGTTCACTATAGACATCTGCTGAAGAACAGCTGATCTTATGTTAAAGAACATAACACTACCAACAGCCCCATTTATATAGTTAACAAATCTATTTACTAAAGCGTTACTTCCACTAGGTCTGTTTCTACCAGTTTTAATTCGGTACAACATATCCTCTAAAGCTTCTCTAACACCTTTACCGTACCCAGCTTCGATCTTGTTAAGGTTTTCTTCAGAAAATATTATATCTGTGTTTTGTAAAAACTCCGCGAAATACTCTTCTCTACCAACCCTACCAGTTGCGTCGTTTAGATCCATTCTAATATCACCAGACTCCCACCCTTCTGTAGGATTTACGTAGGCTTCTTGTTTAGATATAACGCTTAAGGTATCCGCGTAAGCTTTCAGCTCTGGATTAGAGTTGATATAGTCAACTAAATTCTTTTGATCTGTTTTAGTTATACCAGGTATATCATAACCGTTTGTATCCCATAGATAAACTCTTATAGCATCTTCATTGGTGAAATCACCCTTTGGTGTTTTCTTTTTGAGTTTACTTTTAACATCAGGAAATCTTTTGTTTAAAGATTTAAAGTCGTTAGCTATACTTTGTCTAGCTGTATCAAGTTCTTTGTTAGCTCTATTTAAAGGTCTAATTAAAGCTTGCTCTAAAAAGTCTCTATGTGCGTTGCCTTTCTTCCCTACACCCATGAAGTTGTAGAGTAGCCCAACGAAGTCCTCGTGAGAAGGAGGTATAAAGAATCTAAACTTACCTTTACTTTCACCTCTTTTACGAGCTTTCATGCTAGAGAACCTTTTAACAGCTTCTATACCTAGTATATCTTCAAGAATTTTGTTAAACTCACTGTCCATGCTTTGACTAAACTTCACTCTGGCTTGCTGAACTTTAGACTTAACGTCAAATTGATCTAGCATATTCTTAACAGCCTTAACATTTTGAATAGCATCATCTGCAAAGTAAAAGTCGTTGTAGCCTTCACCAACTTTTTCAGCTATCCATAAAGCTTTAGCCTCAGCTTCCGACTTTCCTAAACCTGTTATATTCTTAAGGGGTATATCTAACCCTTGAGCATCTAAAAACTGCTTAATAGCTTTAGCAGACTCAGGAGATCTAGCAGTTAAAACAAACATGTTGTCTGTCCCAAACTTACCAGCAAGCTTCATAGCTTTGTTAAACAGCGGTGCTGTTTTACCTTCAACAACCTTGTTAAACTCAGAAAAATCAAACTTAGCTCCTTGAGCTAGTAAACCTCCACCTTCCTTAGCGAATTCCTCAGCGTTTAAAGTACCTTCAGTTCCATCAGGCATAGTATACAAAACATTAGACTTAGTGGTAGCTAACGTGTCATCAAAGTCAAGCACTGTTATACCTTTAGTTTCATTACTAGTTGATCTAGAGTATGCCGTGGCTTTACTAACAGTCTTAGCTTCTTTAGCTTTTCTTTGCGTTTCCATGGCAGCAACCTCCTTGCTACGAACTAAAGCGTCAACCCTAGCTAAACTACCTATACTTTTATCTGACTTTAAAGTTTCTAATGTAGATTTAGGTATTATTGGTATAGCTCTAAACGTAAGCGTCTTTAGACCTGTTTTAATTCTTGAGTAACTCTTAGTTCTCTGAACCTTTATAGCTTTAATCAAGTCGTTTCTACTAGCTGAACCCATCTCAAACTCTGTAGCCACCCTTTGAACAGGTCTAAAGTATTCTGGGTCTCTCATCTTTTCAGCAAGTTCTAACAACTCCGTGTCGCTCATGCTGTTTATGTTTTTTATATCAACTTTGGTGTACTGAGTATTAGGAATTACTCGCAAGTTAATAACAGCTTTACCCTCTAATTTCGGTAGGTTTAATGGATTAGGTCCATCACCCATGTGAAACAAACCTCTACCCATTAACTGTATCGTGCTAACTGGGTAGTTGGCTTTTTTATTGTATATTTCGCTTACTAGGTCTAAGTCTATTTCCATAGACGCAAGTGTAGTACCTACTAGCTCTTTGAAATCGCTGTAGTACTTACTAGGTAAGGGCATGCCCAAACTCCAATCGTGGTCGTATTTCTCTTTTAAATGAGCTTTAACTTTATCTATTTTTTCTTGCGCTGGTTTACCAAGCGACTCCATTAACGCGTCGTTAAAAGTATAGTCTTTTTTAATTACAAATTTACCATTAGCTTTATCAACAGCAAACGTAACGCTACTATATTGAGCGTTTGTCATCTTAGCCTCGATGTTAAACAGTTGACCTTGTATTTTTACCTGCAGGTCAGGAAGACCGCCCTTCTCATCAGGCTTACGCATAGTGACTTCAATAACGTCTTTACCGTACTTCTTCTCTATAGCTATAAGCTGATCAATTAAGAAAGCTTCATACTGTGTACCTCGTTTACCTGCTTTAACTAGCTTTCTAAACGCTTTACTAATAAATTGTAAATCTGTTACATCTTGTAGTAAACCAGCGGTGTATAGTTCTTTGTAAACAAAGTCTCTAACTTTTTTACTATATTTTTTTGTGTATTTTGGTAAAGTTTTACCATTGGTGTCAAATACAATTTCACCAGATTCTATTAAGTTTTTTAAATCAACCGCAGCGTTAACCTCAGATTTTGAAAACTTAACTTGGTCATTGTAATTACCTAGCACTTCTGACTTTTGCCTATCAAGCTTATTAGCAAAGTCACGAAGTTTAGCTTCAACTATCGCATCTATATTAGTCGATGTTTCCTCAATCTCGGTGTTGATGGCATCTTTAACTATTCCCTCTGCTATTAGCTTAGCTAAACCTGCTTGTCTACCTCTTAGCTTGTTAAAGTGTGATTGAGGTTTAACATCGCTAGCTGTATCCGTAAAGAACTTCGTAAACTTAGCTTTGTTAGTCTCTATTTTGAATACAGCCTTTCTAAAGTTACTATCTTTCTTAAGACTAGGTTTATCAGCTTTTTTAGTTCGCTTTTCCTCTACACCTATTTTAGTTAACTCAAATAACGTTTTGTAGTTATTCTTTATAGTAGTAACATCTAAACCTTTAATTATATTTTCATAATTAAAAGCCATAAAAGCTTTATACTCCTCACTAACTTTTACCTCACCCTTCTTAAAGCTAATACCACCCATTTCTTTTTGAACAGCTTTAGTAACTTCTTTTTTAACAAGCTCAGTTAATCTCTCTTCTAGGTTAGCCGGATTTTGTTCTATAAGATCAGCTATTTTAAGCTGAGTCTTAAGATTAATAATCTTCTTGTTGTCTAAAGTAACTTCCGCTAGACTTTGTAGTACTCTTTGCTTCTGTTGCTTTTTAGTATCAGCTACTGTTTCTTCAGTAGTGTCAGCTATCGTTTCAGATACTGTTCGACCATATTGATCTTGAGTGTCTATGCTAGTTGTTGTTGCTTGCTCTTGACTCGCTATAGCCAACTCTTTTTTAGCAACTAATCTAGCGAAATTTTTATTAGCCATTAAGAACTCACCGATAGTTACAGGCTCTGTAGAGTCTGTTTTTCTTTGAGCCTGTGGATCATAGTTTAGCAAACGCTCACCTAATATTCTTATAGCTTTTTCTCTTTCTTTAGGGCTTTTTATAACCGCTTTTATATAACTATTTATAGCGCCACCATTTTCGACAATAGAATCAAGCACATCATCAAACCCTTTGCTTTGTTGAAAAGCATCTTTGTTGTATTTCTCACCTCTATCTAACGCACCTTTTTTAATAACACTTTCTATAGCATTAACCGCTTCTACGGCTTTAGATCTAGAAAACGAAGTTTCACCAGCTGTTACACCTCCACCAGCCAGAGCTATAGCTCTCGCGCTAATCTGACCACCAGCAGCAACGCTTTTCTGATAGTCTTTCATAAAGTTATAAACTTGTCTACCGTTTTTAAACTCTTTAGAATAACCTATCTTTTTTAGTATTTCCTGAATAATGTTTTTTAACTTATCAAAAACTCCTTCGTCAAATTTAATCTTACCTTTAGTTATACCATCAGAGAATATAGTTAACCACTCTGAAGGATCTAAAGTTTCACCGGTATCTTTTCTACGGTTAAACTCTGTTTCAACATAATTTTTTTGATCTTTAGTTAAAACATCTACAAAACTACCCATAAGATTGTTTTGCTCTTCTACGCTTAAACTTTTCATGTGTTTAGCTACAATTCCATGTAGTAACTCATGTGCACCAACGTTTATCTGACCTGTTCTACCAGCTACGTCTTTATTTATAACAATAACATCTCCAACTATAAAACCGTCTGCACCAGAAACGTTTTCATCTCCTAGCATTTTTTCAGGATCAGTCTGCTTAGCGTTGTATTCTTCAACAGCTTTATCGTGAGCTATTTGAGCAGAGGCATCGTCGTTAGCTATAACAACTTCTTTACCTGTGTAATTTTTGTTTGTCTCAAGAAAGCTTATTGTCTTTGCTAAACTTATATCACGTCTAGCTTTACGAACATCGGCTGCCTCTTGTGTAGCGGCTACATCTACAGCTCCTTCATATTTATTTATGATATCGCTAATACTAGACTCTATGTCTTCTAAAACCTGCTGCGCCCCAGGAACTTGATTAACACCTTCTTTCTTAGTGTCGGCTATAGCGTTATCTCTTTTAAACGCTAATTCTACTAACTCATTTCTATCTTTTTCGTCTGTGATACTTTCGTCAATCTGAGAGTATATAACAGCTTCATTCTGCTTAGACTTTACGAAATTATCAAACGCCTTGTCACCAGTAACCTCTATATTCATCTTAGCTAAATCAGCTTTTGAAGTATTAGGGTTATCTATTATTTCTTTTATCTTATCAGTGGTAACATCTTCACCGTTTAATTTATACGAAGTATTTGTTAGAGCTGATTTAACTATATCCGAAGTATTAACAGCACCTTTTGCCTCACCTATAGCCTCTAGGAATATCTCCTCTCCTTTTAGTTCTTGTCCAGCGGCTAACATACCTAATGCTTCACCACCACCACCTCCAACCATTTCTACCCCTGTAGTTGCCGCGGCTACTTTAGCACCTGTTTTTAAACCTGCTTTTGATAAACCTACAGCCCCTCGTTTTGTAGCTGAACCAAGTATTGTACCTGCAACACCTCTAGAAAGACCAAATGTTAAACCTTCTACAGCCCCAATAGTTAAACCTCTAGCTAAAGATCTTGATTTAACCCTATCCATAACGTCTTTATCGTTCAATAAAGCTCTTATATTTTTTTCGTTAAAGTCTTTATCTCCTAATTCATCTCTCAATAAATCTGTTAAAGTCAAACCAGTTTCCATAGCGCCAACTAAACCTGCCATACCTCCACCTATAGCCCCAGCACCAGCACCGCCAATATAACCTAAAGCTGTTCCTATTGGACCTCCTATAGAACCTCCAAGAGCTCCAATGCCACCTCCAGCAGCTGCTCCACCACCTGCTCCAACTGCTGTAGCTGCTGCAACCTCCTCTGAGTCAACCAAAGAAGAGACCATTGTTGCAAATGAAGATGCTATAAATTGAGGTGCATAACCTGGGTTTTCTAATAAACCCATAAAACCTCCCAAGAAACCACCTCCATATTTTTCTGTGTCTTTCCTCCAAGAAGCGGCTTCGTTTGTTTCTGGATTTTCTGTCATAGCGTTTGCCGCTTTCACAAAACCCTTTAAATCTTCCTCTGATATATTACGCCCTTGCCTGTATACGTCAAAAGCTTCACCAACACCTGAACCAGCTTTAGCTCCTCCAGATATAGCGGTAAACATGTCTTCAAACCATCCTTTATCTTCAGGTAACTCATCTTCACTAGTTGAACCCACGCTAGAGTCACTCGCGCTTTGAGACGCTGCGATAACGTTAGGCGTAGAAACAAAGCCATACTGATTAGCAAAATCTTCTTCACTTTTTGTGTATAAGTTTTTGTTTACTAAACCAGTGTGTAATTTCTTTACACCCTCTTGATTATTATATTGCTCTTGGAACTCGCTAAAAGATTTAGTGTATAAACCTTTTTCAACGAGTCCTTTCCATAATTCTTCCATTTAGGATTTCACTTTAAAGATTTAATCAAACTCAGCTCCTTCAGCATTTCTTTTTTCTCTAGTAATTTTATCTTCTCTGTACTTATTTAGTGTAGGAGACACTTTGAACAGTTCACTTATAAATTTAGCTTGCTCGTCAAAATCGTTGTTGAAGTTAAACCATAAAACATCTTCAGCTGCATAAACGTTGGTACCACTTACTTCCCCAGTGCTTCTAGATATTAACCCTTGTTTTTCAGCGAGTTTTACAATTTGTTTAACCGTCATACCAAGATTTCCTGGTGTTATATTTTTACCGTTTGGATCTTTTAGTGTTGCTGTATTTTCAGGAAGATTCCAGGCAAAACTCTCAGTAACGTTAAACCATCCTCCCGGCTTAGAAAACTTAATTGGAGAATTTGGTGCTGGGAAATAAAAAGAATTTAAGTTATTAACCGCTGCGCTAACACTTATCTTCCCATCTTTGGTCAGTCTATCACCTGTTACAATACCTTGTAAAGCCGCTTGATCTACGGTCGCCTGCTCCACCTGCGTAGACGTAGGTTTAAATATCGCTGAATCTTCCGTTTCGCCGTCTCTTAGTATACCCTCTATACCCGCAACTTCACCCACGGTAAATTGATCGCCCTCAGCCTCATACATCCCGTTATCTCCAGCTTCAGGATTCCAGGTAAATATACCATGTGCGCCACGCACAGTTTGTAAATTGTCTAATTGATTTCGCTTTATAGAGGCGTCAGCGTGTGTTTGATATTTACCAGGCCTCTCTTTCCCACCTACAAAACCTCCACCAGTATTCCAACTGTCTCTACCCCATCCACCCCAATTATTACCACCACCGTCACCACCACTACCAGTTTTCTTTTCGTCAGCTCTATACTTTATACCTAAATCAATAGCTCGACCACCTTCTTCGTCAGCGTAAAACTTAGCTGCAAGAGAGTGAGCTAAAGCTCTCTCCTGTGGATTAGGGTCTGTTAGTGACTTTATAAACTCTTCATAATTTTCTTCAGTAGCGAAATCAGCTTTTGTAATTCTATTATCATTATTTTCATCAAGCGCTGGTTTCATGCTGAGCAGAACATCGAGTATCTGTTTTGACTCATCGCTATCTGGATTATGTAAAGCATCGTAATAACTTGTAGATTGACCAAACATTTTAGTCCTTGCAACACTAGCAAACCCGTCTGGATTATTCTTAAACAACGCTTCAATGTTGTTTTCTATTTCTTGAAGCACGTCTTGTTTTTCAAGCTTAGTATTATTTTTAGCGCTTTTTCTCGCGTCGTTTAATATTGTGTTAACAGAGGTTATAGCACCTGTGTCTCTTTTTCTAAGTCTTTTAGATACATCTTCTATAGACTGTCTTTCAAAAGAGGTAGTTTTACCACTTCCATCTGTGTAAGTAAAAGAGTACACACGTTTTCCGTTTATGTCTTCTACCTTAAAAGAACTATCTGTAGCATCGCCGTTATAGTAGTCAGCAAAATTCTTTACAAAAGCTATAGAAGGGGCTCCAGTTAACCCTACGTCGTAAGCGCTTGTGTTGTAAGACGTAACTATATCGTTACCTATTTGATTATCTGTTTGCTTGGTTTTAGTATACTTGTTTATTTCATAAAGTAGATCCGCTCTTCTTCTTTTATTTTCTTTACCAAATAACGGAATATTCTTCAACTCTTCTCTATATATTTCTAGCTGATCTTGCATTTCAGCTCTTTCATCGCTGTTATTTATAGTACCGTCATTTATGTTTTTAGCAAGCTTCTCCATAGCTTCCTTTGCCTCAGCATTTACACCCTCAATCTCTTGCATGCTTTTTTCAAAGTTAGTGGATATACTATCCAATAACTCACCTCTTTCTTTTAATAAATTATCAGTCATTCCCTGCATAGAGAACGGTACCTTAGCTCTTGCTAAAGCACCTGCTGAGGCTACTATTGTTGAATCTGCTTTTATATTCATGTCTGTTTATTACTTACGTTACTGTCCTCCGGAAGAGCCCAGCGTTGGCGGATTTACAGCGTTTTCGAACTGATTCCACTGATCATTGGTAGCATTGCTAGCTACATTGCTATAAGCAGTGTTGTTGTTACCAGTATTAATTTCATCCCAAGGTATATTACCTATCATATCACCGAATGCTTGAGCGTTTTGCGCCGTCATCTGTGCACCCGCCATGTTCATACTCATTTGATTTCCGTAAGCTTGTTGCACACCACTCGCGGCCCCTGCAGCTCCTTGCATACTGACCCCTAATAGCGTAGCTTGTCTTTGCATTTCAGCTTCCTGCATCGCCATTTCACCACCAGCTTGAGCCATTTGAATCGCGCTAAGACCTTGTCTTTCCATTTGTTGGTTTCGCATAGCACCTTGAGCGGCTAGACGTTGATTAGCGGTTTCTTGTTGAGATATATCAGCTGAAACTTGTCTAGCCTGCAGACGACCTTGATTAGATAAAGCCTGCGCTAACCCAGCGACACCTGATGATCCAGCTGAACCACGTAAACCTTGCATTATGTTAGCCCTTTGCTGAGTACCTTGCTCCATCTGAAATCTAGCCGCCTCTTGATTTACAGTCAAGTCCTCATACACGTTCTGCATGTTTTCAAACGGGTTTTGCAAATTAGCATACGGATTTGTAAACTCAAACTCTCTATATCTTTGTTTTTGAGCTTCTAGTAAAGCGTCTTGCTGTTTCTGGTATTCAAGCTGATCTGTTACTTGCTGATTAGCCATGTTTGCCGCACCCCTAGCCGCGCTACCAGATATCAAAGCACCCCCTAAAGAAGCTACGCCACCTATTATAGCGGCACCTATTACAAATGGCATAATATATTTATTTTTAATATGTTTTTCATAATACTCTTTAATTTAATTATACTAATATAGTTACATTTTTTAGTGTTTATTTACTACTTTCAGTTACCTCAGAACTTATAGCAAATAATTCAGCCTCAACATCGCTGCTGTTAACCATGGTTATATTAGCGTAATATCCTTTTAAACTAGACTTATTTACCCTACCATCTTTGCAAAACATTAAAAACGATCCAACTGGAACGTTTGCGTCTTGATCTATTTCAATCCAGCTAGAACCTCTGTTTATAACAACACCAATTGGGCCAACTACGCTAGACGAAGACAGTTGCGTAGTACCTTCAAGATTACTAACGTTACTGTAAAAAACCTCGTCACCTACTTGAAGCGACATATTGTTTAAGGTTGATTCTAAATTTATAATCATGATTGAGTGCCTGGTGTTATAAAGTTATCTAGTAAAATGGTTATGGTTTTATTAGACGATGGGTATCGTTTTACTTTTAACCTAAGTTTTGATTTAATTTTTTGTGTGCTACCAGTAAAGTACAGCTTCGTGTTAGCTCTAAGCGTTTGAGCAAGGCTAACAGTTATTTCACCAGCGGTAGAAGAAGGACTGTTAACATTAGTAACTGCGTTTGAACTACTCCTATCCACTTCAGCTCCAGATATAGTACAGTCTTTTGATATGCCATACGTGCCGTTTAAAGTTATAGTTGTAGATGGTGTAAAATCACCATCAGAATCAGTTCTAACAGTTTTAGTTAAAACATCTTCTTCTGACTCTAAGCTAATTAGATCAATAGAAGCGCCCGTAGCTTTACGTATACTATCAAAACCTCTAGCGTCGAAATCCGCGGTTCTTCCGTCTATAAAGGTTTGAGCTGAAGAAAGAGTTAACGTTTTTGTAGCTGTATCAATAGCTTTTATAACCGGAGTACCTGATAAACTACCTCCACTGATAGAAGTCAAAAACATACCTACCGATAAATTTTCTACACTACCTAGAACAACTGACGTAGAGCTAGATGTAGCTCCATCAACAGTTTGTTGTTGCCTGAAAATAAAATCTTTTTCAATTGGCTGTCGAGTTAACTTTAAACCAAATCCATACGAATCATGAGCGTTATTAGATACATCAAAGTCTCTATTGAGATCTGTATTATATGACTTTGTTTTCGAACCAGTCGCCGTGGCTAAAGTAGGTAGCGTTGCATAGCTATTTGTATTAGTTGTAGATAAAGCGAATGTTAAAACGCTGTCAACAACTCGACTAATGCTTTTGTTTATAACGCTATTGCTATTTGTTAACGAAATCGCGCTATTGTCATCGCTAGGATTAGCCATAACTAAAACATTAAAAGAACTTCCACTAGCAGGAAAAAGTATTGCGCCAGTTGATTTTGTTCCAGATATTGTGCTTTTTATCATTGTCTCTGAAGTAAAAGCTGACACAAAAGACTTAGTTGTAAAGTTGTAAAATTCGCTACCATCCTTTACTACTTGCAGGATAAACGAAGCTCCATCGTCTCCGATAATTGAGTAGCTTCTATTTTCTCCAACTGCGGCTATGTTTGACAATTTAATATCTAGCGCTGTTATTTTTTTCAATACTTCTTCTTGAGTAGCGCCTGTAACAGCTTGAGAATGATTAAAACCAGCCATATAACCAACATCACCTCTAAAAGTATGCGTATGGTAACCTTGTAAACCCACACTTTGGCCGTAGTCTAAAGCTTGCTGTATAGTTCTAAACAGAGGTTCACTGTCGATATATGTTAGTATATTTTGCTGCGATTGCCTAGTAGCTCGCTGCGTTGATTGTGTAGAACTACCTGTATTTGTATTATGATAACTCATTATTGTGTACTTTCTACTATTCCTATTCCTTGAAAGTTAAAGTCACTAACATCTCTTGTAGACTGTAGTCCTCTAATGTAGTTAAACCACTTACCTTCTTTTTCTATAAACTCATCTATGGTACCATCTTGAAGATCAGTGTATATACCTTCAACTTTCCATCCTTCTTGCTCGACAGTGTTATGCATATATAAAGAAGCCGAGTTAGTGGTGCTATACACAGGTACATAAGCTTGTGAACCTTCGTAATTAATAGTATTAAAGTTTTTAACAGAAGATGGTGATGTATTTAAAACAGTGGTTATACTAGCGTCATGCTTTGTGCCATAAAACTCTCCTCTAACAGAATTAGTATTATGCTCCCATAATCCACCCTCATGCATAGTAAAGTACTTGCTTGATAAACTCAACCCGCTTTCTGGTATAAAAGACTTAAAACTAACCCAACCTTTAACATCTTCGTTAAAACTAATTGTTTGACTTTCAATATTTAAAGTCTTTTTTAAACTTATATTATCAACAGATCCGTTTAATGGATTACTCATAGCTGGTCCTGGCCCCCATGGTCTTATAACTAGCGTGTTAATAGGAATTCCAAACATGCCTAACTGAGCTAAAGGATTCTCGGGATACACTGTACCAACCACCTCATGGCTCAGATAGTATGTCAACGTTTGTACCGAACTTGATACCGCTATATACTCAAACCCCGCGCCCTCACTATTGAAATAACAAACTTTTACCTTGTCGCCCGCTTCAGCTGAAAAGTTAAAAGATAACTCCATGTTTGTACCTGTAGGTATATCGCCTATGTTTTGAGAAATATACGGTATACCCAGGTTACTTCCAGTTGTAGGAGTTAAATAATCAACTTCTGATGTAGGTGCATCTTCAAAAACTATAGCTCCATCTTGCCACTGCACGTAGTTATCGAATTCCTCAACATTATTTATATTCCAATCTGCTATACTACTAGCCGTGAAATACTCAGTGGTATCTGTTAAATATATATTATCTATAGCACCAATAAAACCTTCACCTTCCTCATGTGGTTCGAAAGTGATTTTAGAAGCATTATTAGGGTCGTCTACACCACTTATAGGTGTTCCGTAACCAAAATTCACTAATCCCTGATAAGGTTCACCATCTAGTGTAATTTCTGGTTGTGGTATTGTTCCTCCTCCGTAAAAGTTAAAAAAGATTTCATACGATCCTGGCTGGTATAAACCATTGAAATCGAGTTTATTATAACCGCCTGACGCGGTTAACAAACCATTGACTCGTCCATCTAGTTTTCCATACAACTGCCAGTTGAGAGGCAAGTCAAAATTAGGTAGTATATCAAAAGAAAGTTTGTAACCATTTTCTGAAGCTGAAAAATCACTGATATTCTGTGATAACTCTCTCCCCGCTTTATGTGTAGTGTTCCAATTAACCATGCCGTTAGCGTAGTATACCTCGGGTAACTCTACAGCATTTACAGGTGTGTAGTTAGATTGATCAATCTGCCAATTGAAAACGTTTCCTCCAGTTGATTGATTTGTAACATCAACCAAAGCAACTCTGACTATATGTAAAGTAGACCCTTCAAACTCAATTCTCAGCGTGTTTAAATTACCTGAGTAACCGTTAGAGTCGCTAACTCCATTAGCAAAGCAACCAGGAAGAAGTTGAAATACACCTCTTACTCTCTTATGTAATGGCTGCAATGGTGGATACACAGCGTCATCGTCTGCTGGCATAAGCTTTAAACTTTTTATTTCATTGTAACCACTAGTACCAGTTATTTCTCCAAACCAACCCTGAGGGTAAAGCGGATCTCCAGACGTATGCGATTGGCCGTATATAGACTGGTAAGAATACGGTACAACGCCGTAAAGTCTTACATCATCTGAGTTGAAACTACCAGTACCCTTAAACTCTACATCGAGTAAATACCAATTACCTACAACAAAAGGATCTTCTGCTATATCTTGCGATAAGTACCCATTGCTCTGACCTGCTGTTACGAAAACATCAGCGTTGGGATATGTAATCGCAGCCTCAGGCCCAGGATATTCGTTGTACTCTACAACTCCGTTTCCTTGACCGAATTGATACGTGTTTCCGTTATAGGCTGTAACTTGCGTAAGAGGTTCAGTTTCGTGACCATACAACAAAACATTACCATGGTTTAACTGTACTACATTAGGAGTCGATTGCCAATGATCAGGTACCACGTGATATACCGAAGCCCAAGCGGGTATGGTTTCTAGTGGTTCTTGAAGCTGCTCTGGAACAGCTTCTTGTCCTTCAGAAATGGCGTGTAAGTAAAAACTTTTGGTTATAGATAAGTCATCTAAATACACGTTTTTAGGATTTATAGTAGAGGTATCTCTAGCGTCACCTGTTAAAACGCTAATTCTAACCACAAGTCTATGCGCGACTATATCGTGATTTTCCGTGCCATTTGTAAACTTAAAATATATAACTTTACCATGATTGTTATGAGTAAGCTCGCTCCCTGCTATAGGAAATGTTTCACTCGGTATTCCAAGGTCAACGCTAGAACCGCCTTGAAATCCAACGTTATCATCGACAAGCATGTCTTCTTGCTGGAAAACAGTGGGAGCATGAGTAGAAGTAAAATAATTAGCCGCTGAATTATCAAATCCAGGATCATGAACAGACACACCCATCACTTGGCTTATAGGGGTTGTGCCGTCAAATAACTCAACTTTTATTTTGCAACTAGAAAACTGTACTAACTGATTTGGAGCATGTTGTCCAACTTTAAAATAAACTCGTATTTCTTCTCCGTTAAATATCGTGTTGTTGGTCAAAGCCGGAGTGTAGTTCGAATATATGCTACTTTCTAAAACACCCGTTGGAACGTAAGAATTCCAAGACTGTTCTGGATTACTTGAAAACCCCGGTGTTGAGCTTAAAGCCCATATTTCAGGAGAAGATATACTGTATTCGCCGGGTTTATATTTTACTAGCTTTTGAAAGGCTAGTATAGAATCTTCATTTACTTGCATATACGGTTCGGGAGAAATTACCTCCCAAATGTTATCAGATAAATTATATACAGAAGCTCTTGGAAAACTCGTGGCTCTAGGTGTTCCATCTAAGCTTCCGCCAAAAATAGTTGTGAGAGAATTATTATTAGTAAAGTCATCAGCAAAAACATAGTAACCATCTAAAGTGTTGAGAACCTGCATAGACGCACCCGCAGGCTCAAAATCTACAGCTGGCACATAAGGTGCAATACTTCCAGCAGGTATTTCGGAGTGATTATAAATATAAGTTTGAGATTCAAACATCCAGTTTTTTACCACTTGAATACTGTTGGTGTCAGTGCCATTAAGAAAATTGTCTTCAGTTATTTCAAAATTACTATTAAATTCTAAACCAGTATCTAGATTTGAATTGCCAAGTAAGCTTTCAAGATTAAAAAACTCTTCGCTTTCTGCACCAAGTTGTACCGTGGAGTTTTTAATAATGTTTTCAAAACTAACAGGTTTTACGGTTAAGTTGTATTGCTTACTGTAATCATCGTAACTCCCTAGTACATCTACATTACTGTTTATGGTATCCCTAAAGTAATCACGCATACCAGCGTCTGATATAGGGGTTAAACCATCCATAGATAATCTTAGTACAGCGCCTCTTTGTTTATCCGCAAAATAAGCTCTATAAGATTCAGACGCAAATGATTCTGGGTTTTTAGATATACCGTAATCACCTACAAATGGAACCGCTTGACCTAACACGTTTTCAACAGCTACCACTTGAGGGTTACCATCTGCGTTAAACAAAGCGTCTTTATTAGCTAGTATTCTTAAAATTCTATCTTCACATAAAGCTACTAAGTCTGTATTTCTGGAAAATAACTTTTGTATACTACCATACGTAGGGTTTAAATCTTTAGTAATTTTTTCAGCTTGAATAAACTGGTTTAGGTTATTCACGCCTGAGTTAGAGTTGTATATACCAGAATATATTAAACCGTATTTTCTATGCTCTTCAGAGTATGGTTCTTCTAACGTCGCAGACGCTCTAGCACCATTATTAATCTGCATGTCATTAAACTTATCTCTAATTCTATTAGACTCAACCCCGTCACCAAAAGAAAAACAATTATACCAACTTAACCCAACTTCTTGGTTAACACCTGAGTCTGCGTCTATTAGAAAAGACGTTTTGTAAGCAACTCCGTTTACAGTATCTGTGTATTCTTCTAAATTATATTCTTCTGCAGGTAAATCTTGTATTTCAGCTGTAGTATAGCTACCATTATTTCTAAAAAATTTTACCGTAACTCCGTTATAGTTTATTTCATTATCAAAAGAATCAAATTTACGCAAACCAGGTGTTACAGTAAATCTTCTACCATCTCCATCCGGTTGCCATTTTGCTAGATAAGGTGTTCCAACTGGACTTGACTGCCCTGACGGAAGAACTAAATATGTAGAAAGCCCATCATAGTCAAGTCTACACCCTGCTGGTGCAAAAACCTCTCGATATCCATCAGATATCTTTGTTGGTATACTCTCGCTGGCTTCATAGTATATATTTAAATCAGCAAGCTGTTGAGGTTCAGTTTCCCATATAGCCGGATGTGTTAGTATTTCAGTTGTAAGAGCAGGCGGTTCATTTGTCACAAACTCAATAGCTGTTGAAGTATTCATATCAACGGCTCCATCTCCAAGCGCTGTTGGGTCCCAAAATTGACTAACATCTTTGTCTACCTCGATAACATAGCAAATTCTTCTATTATGAGCAGCTCCAAAATCTACTATTTTTTGCTTTAAAACGTCAGCAGCATCTGTTTCAGCGGGTGTGCCTTCACCAAAATGACCGGCCCAAGATATAGCAGCTTCCTCAACGCTATTATTTCCTGATATGTAAGTTTGAGTATCACCGTTCCATACCCATCTTTTCCTCCATGAGGTGTGGTTGTATAATTTCTTTTTTGCTACTGAAAGTATTTCGTACTCTTCATTGTTAGGATCTCCAGAGAATCTAAATCTATTACCTTCCGCAGAAAGTTTTTCTATAAAATCATTTACAACAGCATCAAACCCATCACCTAAGTAAGATGGATCCCATTGACCGTCATGCTTAGCTGTATGTATTGCCGAGGTTCCGTAACCTTGACCTGCTGACAGCGATGGTGGTGACTCTAACCCAACACCCTCATCATTGTAATTCCCTTCAAACTCCACCCAAAACAACTCAGTTGGATATATTCCACTGTCTATAGATAAAGTTTCACCGTTTAAATCAACTGGAAGATTTAAACCTGATGTTTGTAACGTAGTGGAATTAGGCGTTTTAGTAAATATCCCACCACCAAATATACCTTGAAGTTGGCTAGCTATACTGTCTGGTCCTTGTAATTCTACCCCTGGTAAACCTTCGTCAGCTCCAAACCCTGTGTGCAAATCAACACCTGGTGCTAAAAATGATAAGTGAATAAAATATTTACCCTGTTCGGTTCCATATGTTTGATCTACCGCAAACTGAAATCCGTCGTATATCGAGCTATCCAACCACCTTCGTGGGCCTGCTGTATGAGCTACACTTGACGTGACTATTCCCTCTAAGCCATTTATTAAAGTAGTTTGACCCTCTAACTCGTTTTGTAATGGCAAAATAGGTCGAGGTGCTAAGCCGTACCCACTCGGCGTGGCGTAAAACCAATGAGAAGGAAGCAACCCGCCTGTCTCTATTTCAGCTTGCCCACCTCCTTGCGCGCCAATTTCCGCGGCTTCTTCCTGTGAGATAGTTTGACCAAACCTCCAAGTGTAATCACCTAACAAGTTTATTTCGTCAATCCCCTCAGCTTCCGCTGCGTCTTCGTAAAAACCTTCCCAAAAATCATTTAGAGGAAGATTTTGCCTCTCTCCCCATACAAAGTTTTCATATCTAGTATTAGCTCCAGCCCAACCTTCGCCAGACTCTTTAGCGTAAAATGATGAAGAAGGATTTGAAGACACAAAAGGCATGTTGTCTATAAAAAACCTTCTACCTGGTTGATTTTGTTCAAGCTCATTAAGTATAGAACTCCACTCTTCTGGAGTATCCGCTTTACCAACAACCGTTTCCAAATCTTCACTAGGCCATTCGTTTGGTTGAGTTGAGGTATCTGATGAGTTAACAATTCCATTTGCCTCATTATAATCTCCTACTCCGTTATGGTTGCCAAATAGCCATAAAGCTTCTTGAGACGCTTGCACAAAAACTTGAGCATCTTCTCCGGTGCCCAATCCTTGTATTATACTAACGTCTCTTTTTACTTTAACAAAAAACTTACCGCTAAAGTCTTCAGGAGCTCTGTCATTTTTTCTTTCAATTTTAAATTGCAAATCATCAGCTAGTGTTTCAGCGGTGTCTCCATTAGCTAATTCAGCGTCTTGAGATGATATTTTTTTCTTTAACTTTATTTTGTATATACTATCTTCACCATCCGTAACACTTAAAGCTTCATATCTGTCAGAGTGAGAGCCGTCCTTTTTCCATGACAAGTATATTTTCGCGTCTTGAGTAGGTGCTTCTTCTGTCGCCAATAAAGCTGCGCCTATAGTTGAACTAGTCCACACGTCTCTATTGATATGAATCATATCTGTTTCAGAATCAATCCTATTAGTAGACTGATCCTCGAAAAGAGAGTCTTCACCACCAGCTAATATATCCACGTTTGAGCCTGTAATAGCGTTTGTAACAACGCCCATATCACTAAAGACGTACTTTATAGCTTCGGGAGCTTCGTTTTTTATATCAAGAATTTTATATCTATTATTATAAGATATTTGCTCAGGTTCAGCCGTTATAACTTTTTTTACTATAATAAAGTCATCCTCTACAAGTTTGTTTCTATCCGCGGAAGCAAAAGAAATCCATGCGTGATCACCTTTGTTTTCAAAACCTGTATGACTCTGTGGCAAGTAAGCCTTATCCATAATCAAATTATAGTACTCGCCAGAAGTTTGCTTGACGTAAAACTTATAATAATCAACCCAGTCTGGTGGAGAGTCTATTAATTGAGACGTAAACATTAACGAGTTGCTAGCGTTATTACCTAAAGAGTCATCAGTCCACCCGATTTTAACAGACGCTTCAGGTGATGTAAACACAGGTGTCTCCCTACCGTACTCATCTCCAAACACAACACCCATTTGGTAATCGCGCAAAGACTTTAAAGAAGGCAATCCACCTTGCCCAAAGTCTTGAGATGGTCTAAGTTTAATACCAGCTGATAATTTTGGTGTTTCTTGAAAGTTATAACCCTGCTTGTAATTGGCATAGACAAGTCTATTACCTGTAACCTCTTGAGCTAAAGCTGTTTTAGGAACATTGTCCCAAGGTCTAAACAGTTGATTTTCTGGAAGAGCAGCGTGTACGTTTTCAGTAGTTACAGTATATTTACCTTTGTGAATCGTACTAGATCCATCTACATCTTGAGAGTAACCACCAAGTGTCCACTCTGGATCTGAATATTTTATGTTTGCTATAGAGTAAACCACATTTGAGTTTTCCTGCTTGTAAAGTAAATCTACTTGAACTACGTCGTCTGGGATATCAGATGGGACAAAATTATATAAGTCAATAGATTTTATTGAGTTAACCATAGCTTTGTTGTATGGTTCTTCAATATTATAAGCGTTAAACTCGTTTATCGATCCTACATATTCAGGATTAAAAACAACGTTGGTAAATGGACTAAAAGCTGAATACTCACCATCTCTATACTTATATCTAAAACAAAATCTTGGAAATATTTTTTCAAATATAGGTGATAAGTTAGTTTCTGAAGAAGAATTTATACGAAAAGATGGTGCAATACTTGGTTTTCTCCTTACAACAGTAACATGTTCTTCGGATAAAAATGTAGGAATATCGTTTGGTCCAACTGCTTCTCCATTAATACGCAGAATTGTGTGAAAATCTATAGAAGAAGGATTATCTTGATTAATCGTTTTTTCTACGTTTATTTTTTTAGGTTCTGAATCTCCATCTGTCCAGAATAAAAAATTGTCGACTATATTTATACCAGTAATAGGATTTCCAGTAAACTTTAAAAAAGAAGGATACGATGCGTCTTCAGAAGACATATCTACCGCGACAAACACTGACTCACCAGAAACCTCATCGTATTGAACTATAGCTTCTCTATTAGAAGATTTTACAAACCAATAAAGCTTATTGCTATTTTCGTCAACAACACTACCCACACAGGTGCAGTTTGTAGGAACAATACCTTCAGCGCGAGAATTACCAAGAATATTCTGCACGGTGCCCACGTTAGAGCTTTCAGAAATAGAAACGTCTACGTTGTTAGCATCTCTATACTGCCCATTAGGAATTAATCTTTCGTCAAGGTCCTTATTCATTTTACCTTGAAGAAAAGTGCTTTTAATTTCTGGCATGAATTAGTGTTTTATATGCTTAGATTGACCTCTAAGAATTTGAGTTAACTCCTCTAGCTTTATATTAGAAAGTCTTAGTTTAGCTTTTCTAACTGCAGCGAATTTATCTTTCTTGTAATAAGCTAATTGACCTCTTCCAACGTTAGCTCTAGTACCCATGATATCACATACCATGTGTTTATACATAGCGTCTTCTGCTAACTTGTGCACCTGCATCTCTCCGTCTGTACCCAAACTATCGCTTATATAATCTAGTATCACAGTTTTACCTGATATATTAGATGAAAAATGAATTCTACCTAATCTTTGATCTATATAAAATGAACCGTTTATTTGAGCATGGCTAGGATCAAGACCATATCGCTCGTTAGAGTTTAACCAGTGTTGCTCGTATCTATAATCTTCGATAGAATTAGAGTTTTCAGATGGTGTATTAGCTTTGTAATTATTCCAAGTAGAGCTATTAACTTCAAATCCTGGTTCAGGTGAAAAATGCACTAAAGCTTCAGGGTTAATAACACTCAAGTTATCAACTGTATTAAAAGCTGTAAAACTTCCTCCTCCTTGATTTGGTACAACATCAGATGTTATAAGTAGATAGACTGTATCCATTTCAGATACATCTAAATTATTCAACTCGACTGAAGTTGTTGTACCGGAACCATTTGATACAAGCGTAGACATGGGGTTTATAAACGCGTCAAAATTATTAGTTGATACAAGCGGGTTTACTTGAGTGTCTCCTGGTGACTCGCTTAAACCTACAAGTACTCTACCTGGTTGGTTTGTACCAGTGCCAATATCTGCAGAAACAATATCTGCTGAAATATTTATCTGATTAACGTCAGAAACATCTATTTCTTGCCAAAAAGCAAGTAGTGGCGAATAAGCAACTCCATTACCATTTTGGTGTCGATGATGCTCAAATGTTAACACGCCATCTAATACATATACTAGCGATGGGTCATCTGGACCAGAGGGTCCTGTTGTATCAATACCACTGTGTTGCCACCCATAATCCTCAGCTGCAAAGTTGCCATTTGTCAAAAGCTCACCTCCAGAAGCTATAAATTCATACGCACCAGAAGTATCCTGATTAACTTGAAACGGATTAGACGTATGTTTAGTGGGATATATAGGGTGTTTGATACCCGCGCCATCAACCCAAGACACTTTAGTGTAATTTACGTAATCATGCGGCATCGGCATAACCAAGCTTGGAGGCAGATCTATTTGCTGTGATTTAAAAGATTTAAACGTATCAAAAGATAATTCAGCTAAAGCTCTCTGCGCGTGAAACCCTACGTCTGCTCTACTTATTTTAGGTATAAGTTTGTCTTCACCAACGTACATAACTTGAAATTGCGTTATAATATCGTTTAACGAAACAAACTGATAGTTACCAAGATCTTGACCTTGGTAATAATTTTTTAAAGAAACTCCGTCTAATAAACCCATTTACCTATAGTTTTTCTTGTTGTATTGTAACTGCTTCTTTTGCTCCGGCTAACTGAGTTACGTCATACTCTTTCAGATTAACACCTCCAAGTTGAAGTATTTTTAAAACTAACTTTCTTTCTTCAGAGTTATGTAATGTAAAATCTCGATGATCAGACGCAGAAGAATTATAAAGAGGCTTGTTATTGACTATGACATATGTCCAGTTAGGTGGCTGCGGTTTAACCACATATGACAAACGAGCTTTAGTTTGTGATGTTACGCTATCTTTCGGATAAACGCGCCATGTGGTAGAACTGCCGGCAGCATTTTCTAAAACAACAACAGGTCTTTTAACGGTACTTTTAGTTAAAGGTGAGTTTTCATATAGTAAAAACTTGCTGTAGTCATGATTTTTTTCACATTCAATAAAATTTCCGTTGTTATTAAAATCTACCCACACCTTAAAGTAAAGTGCTGTATTAGAAGTTAAAGTCCCAGGAATTACACCGGATGAAGTACCTACTCCGAGGGCGATGTTGCTAAGATGTTGTATGTGCTGAGTAATTTTATCCTCAATAATATCTCTAGGATCTCCAATAACCGTGCTGTTACCAGGCATTCTTCGAGATTGACCAAGATCATAAAAATATTGCTCAAAGATTTCATTTTGAGCTTGGTTGGCAAATAAGTTAAACTCCTGCGGAGTTATATAACCTCTTTGTTCTTTATTAGCTAACGCCAATACTGTTTGATATACTCTATCTACACTTATTGCCATAATTCGTTTTTTATAGTTTTGTGACCACCCCGAAGGGTGGCCACCCAACTAAGTGATTATTATTTTAATCGTTTTTCTATACTTGAATAAACGTCCATACCTTCGTCAGTTTTAAACCACTGCGCTAAAGCAGAATACGGATGTTCATCAAATGGAACAGTCATGAGTTTTCTATTGTTTGATCCCCACATAAATGTTCTTTGATCTTGTGATAATTTAATTATCTTCATTTCCACCGCTCTAATACCAAAGTTCCTAAGCATTACGTTGTCATCGTTAACAAGTTCTAAGAACAAAAGAGGGTTTCTCTTAGCGTATAACAATAAATCACGCTTAAGCTCCTTAGAACTCATCTTAGATACCTTAGAACCCATTTCTACTCTTAACACAGCTTCGGCCATGTCAACATCTAAGCCCATAGCGGCATTTAAAGCCTCTACTTCCATTTCAAGATCTTCTATCTGACTAGCCGCTCTAACTGCAGGCTTTTCTTCATAGAACATTTTATCTCTATCAGGGTGGTATAAAGAAAGTAGTTTTTGTAATATAACTTTTTCTTTTTCTACAACTAGCATGCCATTTCTAAAAATAATATGCTCAAGTCTTTGGTCACCCTTCATTTCATCTACAAATACAGTACGTTGATTAGAACAGTATTTTAATTCTCGTTCGTACCCTTTTTCTTCGTCGAAGTAATGTATATTAGCTCCTTTAATAGACCTAGATAAAGGCTTTTTATTGCCTTTAAGCCTATACATTCTATTCTTCAACTCCCATCCATCGCTTAGAGTTTTGTTTTTTATATCAACTCGTTTTGGTTTATCCTCCACGTAGGTTTCAATAGGTGGTTCTTCAATTACAATCGTTTCTTCAACTGCAACGGTTTCATTCATAACGCTTACCTCTGGTTTTTCAACAGGGGCAGCTTTTTTTGCTTT
>TARA_R110002012_G_scaffold1537_5_pt1 | contig 28950 bp, 24 predicted proteins | sample TARA_R110002012 | Tara Oceans TARA_R110002012 (sample SAMEA4396515) | marine metagenome | biome: Westerlies Biome; feature: [DCM] deep chlorophyll maximum layer (ENVO:01000326); material: water (ENVO:00002006), including particulate matter (ENVO:01000060) such as... | depth 40 m | reverse complement strand
CGCCGTGCCGTGGGGCGGCCCGTCGATGCGCGGCGGCCTGCGGCCTTTGTTCCGCGCGGGAATAGTCTGAGAGGGCTTCTACCCCGACCCTCGCCACATCTTGCGCGAACATCCGGTTTTCGAGGTCGGGTCAGTTGTTCCGTAAAGACCAATGCGATCTGACCCTCAACAGCAGGCCCATTTCGCCCCTTGCGCCCGTTGCCGCCAATTGCCACTTATGCCCCCATGAGCAAAAGCCTGAAACGTGTCCGCGCCGCCCTTGAGGCCGCCGGGCTGCCCCCGCAGATCACCGAAACCGCCCTGGCCCGCACCGCCGAGGACGCCGCCAGCGCCGTCGGCTGCGAGGTGGACCAGATCGGCAAGTCGATCGTGTTTCAGGGCCAGAGCAGCGGCCGCGCCGTGCTGTTCGTCACCGCAGGCGGCAACCGCGTCGACGTGGCCAAGGCCACGGCATTGGCAGGCGAGGAACTGGGCAAGGCCGACGCCGCGTTGATCCGCGCGCAGACGGGTTTTGCCATTGGCGGCGTGTCGCCGGTGGGCCATCTGTCCCCGATCCAGTGTTTTTTCGACCGCCGGTTGATGGATTTCGATGTGATCTGGGCCGCCGCAGGCACCCCGCACCATGTTTTTCAGGCCGAACCGGCCGAGCTTGCAAGAATTTGCGACGGTCAAGTCTCTGATTTTACTTAACCTTCCAAGTTAATGTAAAAAACATTCACATACCCCCCTTGTGTCATCGCGCAGAATGCCCAAATTGATTGATGTGAAAGACATTCACATTCCGGCCAAGACCCAATCAAACCGGGATTTCCACGTTGATGATGAAAGGTTCACATGATGACAACTGTTACTGCACCTGCCTCCTCGGCCTCGAACCCCGGCTGGTTCTCCCGCGCCGAAGGTTGGCTGGATGATCGCGGCAAAGGCGCATGGATCGCCCTGATGGTCCTGGGCTTTGTGTTTTTCTGGCCCGTCGGCCTGGCCACCCTTTTCTACATGATCTGGAGCAAACGTATGTTCAACAAATCCTGTTCGTCCCGTCGCATGTCCCGTTCGCTGAACACCATGCGGTCCACCGGCAACTCGGCTTTTGACAGCTACAAGGCGGACACGCTGCGCCGTCTGGAAGAAGAGCAAACCAATTTCGAGGCCTTCCTGGAACGTCTGCGCGACGCCAAGGACAAGGCAGAGTTCGACCAGTTCATGGACGAACGCGCCAAGCCGGGCAAAGACGACGCCCAAGCCTGACGCGCACCTTTGACACCACGGCTGGCCCTCCTTTGCGGGGGCCGCCCCATCCCTTGCCACAGAAGGCTGACATGACCTATTCCGACGATCTGATCCACGACCCCAAGTTTTACCGCGATGTCACGTCCAAACGGTTCATGGCGTGGATTGTCGACACCATCCTTGTGCTGGTGCTGGCCGTGATCATCGTGCCGTTCACCGCATTTACGGCGCTGTTTTTCTTTCCCATTCTCTATGCCACCATCGACTTTGCTTACCGCACGATCACGCTGGCCAACCGCAGCGCCACCTTGGGGATGCGACTGACCGCCATCGAGATCCGCAATGACGACGGCACACCCCTGGACCTGGGACAGGCGCTGATCCACACGGTGGGATATTACGTCAGCTGGGCCATTTTCCCGCTGCAACTTTTGTCGGTGATCTTCATGTGTGCGGCAGCGCGCGGTCAAAGCCTGACCGACATCGCATTGGGCACGGCGGCAATGAACCGCCGGAGCTTGCGCTAATTCTTGTAAACCTTGAATCGAAGTGGCTCTTGTCAGAGAGTGCTGTGCGGGTATCATTGACTAAAATCGTACGGATCATTCATGCGTCACTCTCTGCCTCTTGCTCCGCAGTTCTATGTAACTGCCCCACAGCCTTGCCCCTATCTGGACGGCCGGATGGAGCGAAAGCTGTTCACCGCCCTGCAAGGTGAAAACGCAGGGCGGCTGAACGACAGCCTGTCGCAACAGGGCTTTCGCCGTTCGCAGAATGTGCTGTACCGCCCGTCGTGCACCGATTGCGCGTCCTGCCTGTCGGCGCGCATCAACGTGGCCACCTTCACGCCCAGCAAAAGCCAGAAGCGCACGCTGCGCCGCAATGCGGACATCAGCCGCCGCGCCACGTCGCCCTGGGCGACCGAGGCGCAATACGATCTGTTCCGCACCTATCTGGACAGCCGCCACGCCGACGGCGGCATGGCCGATATGGACGTGTTCGAATTTGCCGCGATGATCGAGGAAACGCCGGTGCGCAGCCGCGTCATCGAATACACCGCCCCCGACAATGCGCTGATCGGCACCTGTCTGACCGACGTGCTGGCTGACGGGCTAAGCATGGTCTATTCGTTCTACAGCCCCGACATGCCGCGCAACAGCCTGGGCACCTATCTGATCCTCGATCACATCGCCATCGCCCGCGAGGCCGGCCTGCCCTATGTCTATCTGGGCTACTGGGTGCCGGGCAGCCAGAAGATGGGGTACAAGGCCAACTTCTCGGGGCTGGAGATTTACACCGGCGGCACGTGGAAGACGCTGAACAATCCCGATGATTACAGCCCCGACACCCATCCGCTGTCGTCCGAGCCGATTGCAGAACAGGTCGCCAACATCGCCCTGCCCGACAGCCGCGCAGGCCGCTGAGGGCCCCGCTGAGGGTCGCGTTTCAGCACAACGTCGGACCGGCCAGCAAGGGATTGCCCTATGACACTTCTAAACCGTCTGAACATCACCATGCCGATCGTTCAGGCCCCGATGGCGGGTGTGTCGACCCCTGCGCTTGCGGCCGCCGTGTCCAACGCGGGCGGGCTTGGCTCGCTTGGCGTCGGGGCCACGAATGCCGCGGGCGCGCGCAAGATGATCGAAGAGACCCGCGCGCTGACGGATCGTGCGTTCAACGTGAACCTGTTTGTCCACGCGACGCCCACACCGGATGCCGCGCGCGAGGCGGCATGGCTTCAGACGATGCGCCCGCTGTTTGCCGCCTATAATTCTGAACCGCCAAAGGAATTGCGCACCATCTATCAAAGCTTTGCCGAAGACGATGCCATGTTCCAGATGTTGCTGGACACCGCCCCGCCCGTGGTCAGCTTTCACTTTGGCCTGCCGGGCGCGGACCGGATCAAGGCACTGAAGGCGGCGGGCTGTACCTTGCTTGCCACTGCCACCAATCTGACCGAAGCGTGCGCCATTGCCGATGCAGGCTGCGACGCCGTCGTGGCGCAGGGGTACGAGGCCGGCGGCCATCGCGGCATGTTTGATCCGTCCGCGCCCGACGACCGGCTGGGCACCTTCGCGCTGACCCGTCTGCTGGCCACCACATCGACCCTGCCGGTGATTGCAGCGGGGGGCATCATGGACGGTGCCGGCATTCGCGCGGCCCTCAACCTTGGCGCAATCGCCGCCCAGCTTGGCACCGCGTTCGTCGCCTGCCCCGAAAGCAGCGCCGATGCCGCCTATCGCGCGGCCCTGTCCAGCGATGCGGCGCATCACACCACCATGACCACCGCCATCTCGGGCCGCCCCGCGCGCGGTCTGGCCAACCGCTTTACCGCGTGGGGGGCCGACACCACGGCGCAGGCGCCTGACTATCCCATCGCCTACGACGCGGGCAAAGCATTGAACGCCGCCGCCAAAGCCGCAGGCGAAACCGGCTTTGGTGCGCAATGGGCCGGACAGGGTGCCCCCCTGCACCGCCCCATGCCCGCCGCCGACCTGCTGGCGCTGCTGCACGCGGAATCGCAATAACCCCTTCTTTTGGCCCCAAATATCCCGGAGGTCTGGAGGCAGAGCCTCCAGCGGTGTCCCCACACGCCACAAATGCAAAAAGGGCGCATCCCACCGGACGCGCCCTTTTTCATCTCACGATCCCCGGCGGATCAGTTCGGGATCAAATCCGGCACGATGGTTACGATCGACGGGAAGAACCACAAGATCCCCAGCCCCGCCACCTGGATCAACACGAACGGGATGATGCCGCGGTAGATGTGGCCGGTGGTGACCTCTTTGGGGGCAACCCCGCGCAGGTAGAACAGCGCAAAGCCGAAGGGCGGCGTCAGGAACGAGGTTTGCAGGTTCACCGCGATCATGATCGTCACCCATTTCGGGTCAAAGGTGCCGCCATAGATCACCGGCCCCACGATGGGAATGACGATGTAGATGATCTCGAGGAAATCCAGAACAAAGCCCAGGAAGAACAGCACCAGCATCACCAGCAGGAACACCGTGATCTCGTTGTCAAAGGACTTGAGGAACATCTGTATGTAATGTTCGCCACCAAAGCTGATGACCACAAGGTTCAGGATCTGGCTGCCGATCAGGATGGTGAACACCATCGACGTCACCTTGGCCGTTTCGCGCACGATGGGCGTCAGCACGCCCGAGGTGAACAGGATCCAGCAGCTGAACAGCAGGCCGAACAGCGCATACAGGTACGCGGCATAGGCGACGAAGAACGCAACCCAGCTTTCGAATGACACGTCGTCGGTGTTGATGCGCAGGTCAAAGTTTACGCCGACCAGGATGCAGACCAGAATGGCCAGCGTCGACCAGATGATCACCTTGGGGCTGCGCTCGGTGTCGGTCAGCTTGCGGTAGGCTGCCAGCATGATCGCCCCCCCTGCCCCCAGCGCCGCCGCCGGTGTCGGGTTGGTGATACCGCCCAGGATCGACCCCAGCACGGCAACGATCAGAACCAGTGGCGGGAACACCACGCGGATCAGCTCGTTCTTGGCGCAACTGATGGCCCCGTGGTAGCAGCCGTAGAGCAGGGCCGCGAAGGGGATCGCCGTCAGCACGACATAGACGCCCGAGGATGTGCGCGGGCCGATCAGCAGGACGTCGACCAGCAGCACCAGCACCGCCCCGATGGCACCGATCACCAGCGGGCGTTTGTCGCGCGACGGTGCGACGCCGCGGGCTGTTGTCAGGATCAGACCGGCCAGGATCAACAGGATCGCCGTGCCTGTGCCGATGGGCGCTGCGTTCGCGACCTTGGTGTCGATGGCCTCTTGCAGGGCTTCGGGCGACAGGCGCTCCGATGCGCTCAGGCCACCGGCTGCGTCGATCTCTTGCTGCTGGGCCACGGCAGTGTCCCATTTGGACTGGCCGTGCAGTTCTATCATCGACGCCTTGCAGTCTTCGGACACATTGGTGCGCAGCGACGCGCCCTGTTCGATGTCCGAGAAGGACGACACGGTCATGTTCTGCGATCCAACCACGCCGACATTGCCCAGCAGGATCGTCCCCACCACCATCAGGATCGGAACGCCCAGGAACCAGGTAAACCCTTCACGCCGGGTGATCGGTTCGGAATTGCTGGCCCCCATCGGCACCGCCGGTGCCTTTTCAGGGTTCAGCAGCGCGTAGACAAAGGCATAAAGCGCATAGAGCAGCGCCAGCAGGATGCCGGGCAGCAGGGCCGCCTGGAACAGTGTGCCTACCGACAGGACCGCCGGTTTGCCCAGATAGCTGAGCGCGTCGGTACAGCCCGCAAGCTGCGCGCGCTGTTCCTGTGCGGCGGAATACAGATCCCCCGCCAGTGTGCCCAGCAGAACGATCACGATGGACGGCGGAATGATCTGCCCCAGCGTGCCGGAGGCGGCGATCACGCCGGTGGCGATCTCGGGGGAATAGTTGTTGCGCAGCATGGTCGGCAGCGCCAGCAGGCCCATGGTGACCACGGTCGCGCCCACGATGCCGGTCGAGGCGGCAAGGAACGCTCCCACCACCACGATCGACACGGCCAGACCGCCCGGCAGCGGGCCAAAGACACGCGCCATCGTGGTCAGCAGATCGTTGGCGATCTTCGAGCGTTCCAGCGTGATGCCCATCAGGACGAACATCAGCACCGCCAGCAGCGTTTCAATCGACTGGCCCGCCAGAACCCGTTCGTTCATGCGGTTCACGATGAACGACACGTTGCGGTCCATCGCGACTTCCCAGCCTTGCGGGAACACAGATTCCGCCACACGCGGCAAATCAGGGTAGCGGAAGATGCTGATCGTGTCCGCCTTGACCCCGCTGTTGACCAGGTCGCGGTACACTGCGCTGGACTGGTCAATCGCCTGGTGGATCAGCAGGCCGGCACTGTCCAGCGCCGCGATGATCCCGAACGAGATGATGCCGGCCCCGCCGATGGCAAAGGCCACCGGAAAGCCCGACAGGATGCCGCCAAACAGGCAGACAAAGACGATGATCAGGCCAATTTCGACGCCATCGAGTCCAAACAACATGATATTCTGTCCCTAATCTTTGCGTGCAGGCGGTCTGCGCCCGTCATTATTGTGTGTGGGGGTCGGTGCGCACATCAGTGCGTGCCTTCATAGGCTTCTTCGCCTGCACCCAGTGTGTCGCGATCCATGTATTTGCCTTCGGACGCTTCGCCCTCGCGCATTTCGCACCAGCTGCGGTAGAACGTGGAAATCGCCTGCAACATCACCATGGCGCAAAAGCTGACCAGCAGGATCTTGAACAGGAAGTAGCCGTTAAAGCCGTTGGGCGAAAAGCCGATGGTTTCGACGTTCCATTTCAGGATGCGCGCCTTGCGCAAAAGCAATTCAAGGCTGTCCGAAGCCGACGGGTTCGGGGTGACCAGGTGTCGCCACAGGAAAAACCAGCCGTACATCCACGTGATGATCGCAAAGGGCATCATGAAAAAGACCGAGCCGAACATGTCGATGATCTTCTTGGTGCGGAATTTCGCGCCTGCATAGAACAGGTCGACCCGCACGTGCCCGCCCTGAACAAAGGTGTAAGCCACGCAAAGGCTGACCACCAAGGCGTTGTATAGCTTCAGTTCTTCGCCAAACCACGAGATGTCGAACTGAAGCGGAATGCCGAAACCGAACGAAATGTCGGGCCGGGTGAAAATCCGCTGCATGAACACGATGATGATCTGTTGCAGCACCATCAACAGGCCCGCCCAGGCGACGAAGCGGCCGATGGTGTTGTTGAACCCTTCAAGCGCGCGCACGCAGCCCCACATGAACCCGCGGTGCCAGATGCCAAAAGCGGTGATGATGATCAGGAACACCAGCGCCACAAAGAACAGCTCGACCGAGCCGCCATAGTAGATAAAGCGCATCATGGCTTGCGGGTCGGTCCAGTTCAGCCACATGCCGGGGTTCAGCACGGCGGCGAAAAAATTATAGACTGCTTCCAGCAGGTTGCCAAAAATGAACTGTAACAGTCCGCTGTCCTGAAATTTATCGAGACAGCTCAGCTTTGCGCCCTCTGCCGCCCGGAAAAATCCCTCGCAGGCCACGTCGTTTTCCATTCTCATCCCCTCCCCGTGTGCGCGCCGGACGTGTCGCCGGATTTGCACAGTTGCCGTCTTGACCCGTTGTTCCCACAGGCCGGATGCAGCTTTGGGGCCGTGTCACGGACACGGCCCCAAAGTACTGGTCAAATCTGGATTAGCCTTGGTTCAGCACGCGCTGGCGCTGTTCGACATAGAAGGCGTCGGATTTTTGCAGCCATTCAGCCGAAGATTTCAGCGACGCTTCAAAGCTGCCACGGATGTCTGCGAACAGGGTGTCGTCCATGTTCTCGTCCATGACCTCTTTCGAGGCGGCACCGAAGGCGTCCCAGACGTCATCGGGGAACTGCATGGTTTTCACGCCCTGCTGTTGCAGACGCGCCAGTGCGGCACCGTTGTTGGCCAGCGTTTCGGCCAGACCGGTGTGCGTGGTGGCCATGGCGGAATATTCGATGATCTTCTGTTGCGCCGGCGTCAGTTCGTTGAACACGTCCAGGTTGACGGAAGCGGTCAGACCCGAGCCCGGCTCGTGGAAGCCCGCTGTGTAGTAGATTTTCGCAACTTCCTGGAAGCCTGCGCGTTCGTCCGCGAACGGGCCAACCCACTCCAGACCGTCCAGCGCGCCCGAGGACAGCGCCTGATACAGCTCGCCGCCGGGGATGTTCTGAACCGAAGCGCCCAGTTTGCCCAGCACCTTGCCACCCAGGCCCGGCATACGGAATTTCAGGCCGTTGAAGTCGGCAGCCGAGTTGATTTCCTTGCGGAACCAGCCACCGGACTGCGAGCCCGAGTTGCCGGCCAGGAACATCTTCATGTTGAAGATTTCACCGATCTGGTTGTGCAGCTCGTGACCGCCGCCGTGCAGATACCAGTTGGTCAGCTCTTGGGCGGTGCCGCCAAAGGGAACGGCGGTGAAATAGGCCAGACCGGGGTGCTGGCCGATGAAATAGTAGTCAGCCGCGTGATAGATGTCAGCCTGACCCGAGGACACGGCGTCGAACACTTCGAACGCGCCGACCAGTTCGCCGGGGGCTTTCTTTTCGATGGTCAGTGTGCCGTCCGACATTTCGTCGACCATGTTGTTGAAATAGGTTGCCGCATCGTCCAGCACGGCAAAACCGCGCGGCCAGGCTGTAACCATTGTCAGGGTGCGCTTGCCTTGTGCGTAAAGCGGTGCGGCCAGCGTGGTTGCGGCGGCGGCTGTGCCGCCCAACGCAGACGTCTTCAGAAATGAACGACGGTCCATGGTAACTCCTCCCAAAGTTTATGTAGCGACCGCTCTGATTTTGAATGAAGGCGGCCGTTTCAGTGTTGGTCACACTACGCAGGCCGCCAAAAAATGAAATACCAAGTACTGCGTAGTGCGGCCCTTTGATCTGTCAAAGAGATGACAAACCATCGGTTTTTTTCCACTTACACAAGCTGTTCAGACGCTCTGCGCGCCCTGCCCTCTATGATTTCGAGGCCAAACCGCTTATCGAATCACCATGCAACGTCTTTGGCCCCGTTTCACCCTTAGCTATGCGCAAAAGCTGTCGCTGGTCGCGGCCCTGCCGTTGATTCTGGCCATGTCGGTCATTGCCATTCTGGTGACGGTGCAGGCGCGCGCGCTGGCGGATCGGGAAATTCAGGCGCTGGAAAACCAGCTTATCCGCGCCAAGAAGGCCGAGCTGCGCAACTATGTCACCCAGGCGCGCAACGGGTTCTATTTTGTCTATGGCAACGCCGCCCCCGACGACGAAACCGCCAAGCAGCAGGTCAAGCAGATCCTGGCCGCGATGATCTATGGCCGCGAGGGGTTCTTTTTTGTCTATGATTATGACGGCAACAATCTGGTCAGCCCACGCCAGACCGACCGGATCGGCAACAACTGGATGGACGAGACCGACAGCGAGGGCACCCCTGTCGTGCGCGACCTGATCAACATCGCGCGGCAGGGCGACGGCTATCTGACACATCTGTGGCCGAAACCTTCGACGGGCCAGGAGGCGCGGATGATTTCCTATGTCACCTCGTTCCCAAGCTGGCAGTGGGCGGTGGGCACCGGCGTGTTCATCGACGACGTGCTGGCCACCACCGCCGCCGCCCGCGCCGAGGTCGAGGCGCGGGTGCAGCGCACTTTTGTCTATATTACAGTGATCACCCTGCTGGCCGTTCTGTTGGTGTTCGGGTCAGGCATGGTCATCAACATCCGCGAACGCAGGCTGGCCGATGCCAAGCTGAAGCGACTGACCCAGCGGGTGTTTGACGCGCAGGAAGAGGAACGCGGGCGCGTGGCGCGGGAATTGCACGATGGCATCAGCCAGATCCTTGTCGGGGTGCGCTTTGCCCTGGACATCGCGCGGCGCCGGTTGAAATCCGGCACCTCGGATACGGCCGAAAAATCGCTGGATCAGGGCATCGAGAACCTGGCCACCGCCATTTCCGAAGTGCGCCGGATCAGCCGCGATTTGCGCCCCGGCGTGCTGGACGATCTGGGCCTTGGCCCCGCGCTCAAGGCGCTGACCCATGATTTTCAGACCCGAACCGGGGTCGAAACGACCTTTAACACCGTGGTGTTTCGCAACCGGCTGGATCAGGATTCGAAGATCGCGCTGTACCGTATCGCCCAGGAGGCGCTGACCAACATCGAACGCCATTCCGGTGCAACCCATGTCACCGTCGATCTGCGCGGGCACCGGCGGGGTGCCACCTTGCGGGTCACCGACAACGGCTGTGGCATCCCGCGCGAATCCCGCGAGACGCGGGGCAACCAGCGCGGCATCGGGTTGCGCAACATGCAAGAACGCGTCGAACAACTGGACGGCACCCTGCGCATCACATCGTCGCGCCGGAACGAGGCCGATGGACAGACGACCGGCACGACGGTCGAAGCCACGGTGCCCCTGACGCATCTGTTGCCGCCTGACCCCAAATCCGGCACTGACCCTAAATCTGGCCCCACATCCGGCGCCGCATCCAAAATCAAACCTGCCCCCTAAAAAGAGCCACACATGACCGAACACAGCCCACTGCCCCACCCCATCCGCGTTCTGGTGGTCGACGATCACCCGATGGTCGCCCAAGGCATTCAGTCCATTCTGGAAAGCTATGATGACCTGCTGGTGGTCGGCACGCTGGGCAACGGGCGCGATGTGATCGACCAGTTGGACGCGCTGATGCCCGACGTGATCCTGATGGACCTTAACATGCCAGAAATGGGCGGACTGACCGCCACCGAACTGGTGCTGGAACGCAGCCCCGACACTGCCGTTCTGATCCTGTCGATGCACGACGGCCCAGAATACATCGCCTCGGCGCTGGACCACGGCGCGCGGGGCTATGTGCTGAAGGATGTGCCGACAGAAGAGATCAAGGACGCCATCGACGCGGTGATGCGCGGCGAACGCTATCTGTGCACCGGCGCCCAAGGGTCGATCGAGCCGAAACCCGGCGACATCCGGTCACAACTGACAGAGCGCGAACAGACGATCCTGTTGCAACTGGCGCAGGGGCTGTCGAACAAGGATGTGGCGCGCGATCTGGATATTTCGGTGCGCACCGTCGAGACACACCGCAAGAACATCAAACGCAAGCTGGGCATTTCCAGCACCGCCGGTTTGACCCGCTACGCGATGGAACATGGCGTGTTGCAAGGCACGGGCCGCTGACCGCCCCGCCGATTCTCTGGCTGATTTTGCGCTTGTGTCGCCAATATTGCGGCCCGCGAAATAAAATGTCGCAAAAAAGCGCCCCGGCGACACTTTTTCTTGCCGTTTGACTGTTGACGGCCTTGGACCCCGCTCATAATGTCCCAAAACGCACTTGAGAGGACCAAAGACATGCTAGATGTCGTCGTCATTATTGGATCAACGCACATGGGCCGGTAACGGTAGACCAGAATTCGACCCATGTGCCCCCGCCAGAACGGGGGTTTTTTTATGTGCAAAAGACAGTATGGCGTAACCGGAGTAGAGCTATGACACGTCAAATGAGCGGAGCAAAGATGGTGGTTCAGGCCCTGATAGATCAGGGTGTGGACACGGTATTTGGGTATCCCGGCGGCGCCGTCCTACCGATTTACGACGAGGTGTTTCAGCAAAACTCGATCAAGCACATTCTGGTGCGCCACGAACAGGGTGCGGTGCATGCCGCCGAAGGCTATGCGCGCTCGACCGGCAAGCCGGGTGTGTGCCTTGTGACATCCGGCCCCGGCGCCACCAATGCGGTGACCGGTTTGACCGATGCGCTGCTGGACAGCATCCCGATCATCGTTCTGACCGGACAGGTGCCGACATTCATGATCGGCTCGGACGCGTTCCAAGAAGCGGACACGGTTGGCATCACCCGCCCCTGCACCAAACACAACTGGCTGGTGAAAGAGACCGACAAGCTGTCTGGCGTCATCCACGAGGCGTTTCATGTGGCGACCTCGGGCCGCCCCGGCCCCGTGCTGGTGGACATCCCCAAGGATGTGCAGTTTGCATCCGGCACCTACACCGGCCCGAAACCGTCGCAGTCGCATTACCAGCCCACCCTCAAGGGCGACATGGAAGAGATCACCGAACTGGTGGCCGCACTGGAAACCGCCAAGCGTCCGGTGTTCTATACCGGCGGCGGCGTGATCAACTCGGGGCCCGCAGCCTCGCAATTGCTGCGCGAACTGGTCGAGGCCACGGGCTTTCCGATCACCAGCACCCTGATGGGTCTGGGTGCCTATCCGGCGTCCGGTGACAAATGGCTGGGCATGCTGGGGATGCACGGGCTGTACGAGGCCAACATGGCGATGCACGGCTGCGATCTGATGATCAACATCGGCGCGCGGTTCGACGACCGGATCACCGGCGTGCTGGACGCGTTTTCGCCCAAGTCGATCAAGGCGCACATCGACATTGATCCGTCGTCGATCAACAAGGTGATCAAGGCCGACATTCCCATCGTGGGCGACGTGGCCCATGTGCTGGAAGACATCCTGAAGGTCTGGAAATCGCGCGGTCGCAAGACCAATGCCGAAGGCGTGGCCAAGTGGTGGAAACAGATCAACGAATGGAAAAAGGTCGACTGCCTGAGCTTTAAGCAAGAGGGCAAGGTGATCAAGCCGCAGTACGCGCTGCAACGGCTTGAGGCGCTGACCAAGGACCATGATCGCTACATCACCACCGAAGTGGGCCAGCACCAGATGTGGGCGGCGCAGTACCTGAATTTCGAGGGTCCGAACCGCTGGATGACATCCGGCGGGCTGGGCACCATGGGCTATGGTTTTCCCGCGTCCATCGGCGTGCAGATGGCCCACCCCGAGGCGCTGGTGATCAACGTCGCGGGCGAGGCAAGCTGGCTGATGAACATGCAGGAACTGGGCACCGCGATGCAGTTCAACCTGCCGGTCAAACAGTTCATCCTGAACAACGAACGTCTGGGCATGGTGCGCCAGTGGCAGGAACTGCTGCACGGTGAACGCTATTCGCATTCGTGGTCGGAAAGCCTGCCTGATTTCGTGAAACTGGCCGAGGCGTTCGGGGCCAAGGGCATCATTTGTTCGGACCCTGCGGATCTGGACGACGCGATCATGGAAATGCTGAACCACGACGGTCCGGTCCTGTTCGACTGTCTGGTCGAAAAGCACGAGAACTGTTTCCCGATGATCCCGTCGGGCAAGGCGCACAACGAAATGCTTCTGGGCGAAGCCGACACCCAAGGCGTGATCGACGCCAAGGGTTCGGTGCTGGTGTAAAGGAATACGGATATGTCAGCTCTAAAAATCAAAAAAGGCGCGACCAGCCATTCGGCGTACAACCTACGGCCCAACTTTTCGGATGTGGAAGAGCGGCACACGCTGGCCGTTCTGGTCGAAAACGAACCGGGGGTTCTGGCGCGGGTGATCGGGTTGTTCTCGGGGCGCGGCTATAACATCGACAGCCTGACCGTGGCCGAGGTGGACCATTCCGGCCACCTGAGCCGCATCACCATCGTCACCACCGGCACGCCGCAGGTGATCGAGCAGATCAAGGCGCAGTTGGGCCGCATCGTTCCGGTGTACAAGGTCAACGACCTGACGGTCGAAGGCCCGTCGGTCGAACGGGAGCTGGCGATGTTCAAGGTTGCCGGCAGCGGCGACAAGCGGGTCGAGGCGCTGCGGCTGGCGGATATTTTCCGCGCCAATGTGGTCGACAGCACGCTGAACAGCTTTGTGTTCGAGATTACCGGCGCGCCGGAAAAGATCGACGCTTTTGCCGACCTGATGCGCCCGCTGGGGCTGGTCGATGTGGCGCGCACCGGCGTGGCCGCCCTGTCGCGCGGCGACTGATGAAACACGGGTGGGTGGGGGCGGATCAGCCCCTGCCCTGCTATGGGGTCAGGACCCTAGGCCCGTTTCGGTGCTGCCCACGGCTGGTGGCGGGGAAATGCAATCGTTTTGGCCCGTTGGTCGTTGCGGGCGGGTGCGACGGACAGGGGCTGTGGTGCGCAAGGGGTGTGGGCCACGTACAACTTAACGTTTTCGGCCAGCCTGGGCGATACATCGGTGCGCAGGTCGAAGCTGACCAGATCGCCTACGTCAAAACCAAAGACACCGTCCTGCATGGATTCCGCGGCCTGAAAAAACGCCAGTTCAACGTGATCTTCGCACAGGATCACAGCCTTGCGATTTGCAAAATCGCACCACAAAACCACACCAAACATACCCAACCGCCCCAAAAAATGCACTCTCCTTAAAAATAACGAGTGTAAAACCACCTTGGCGGGAAGCGCGCCTTGCATTTTGTGACACCCTACGTAGTGTCTGGCATCAAATTCGCGTCAAATGTGACGCGAAGTCGCGTCAATACACTGATCCGAAACCTCAGTTTTGGCATTCCACATCCTTAGACGCTGCAACAGAAGTGGCCGAACATGCTTTATAGCGACAAATCACCCGTTGAACTGCGCAATATGTTCGGCGCCAATTTGCGCGCACTTGCACAGGACTATCCGTCGATTTCCGAGCTGTCCCGGCGGCTGGGTGTCAACCGCACGCAGTTCAACCGCTATCTGGCCGGCGAAAGCTTTCCCCGGCCCGATGTGTTGGCGCGCATTTGTAACTTTTTCCACGTCGATGCGCGCATCCTGCTGTCGCCGGTGGCCGAAATTGGCACGGATGAGAAGACCCTGAACCATCCCTATTTGCAGGATTTCCTGAGCGATGCCGCCATCAACGTGCCGGAAACCCTGTTCCCATCGGGCTTTTACCGGTTCTCGCGCCGCAGCTTTATGGACCAGCCCAAATGTGTCGTCGGGGTGGTCTATGTGTTTCGCAAGAACAAATCGACCTTCTTGCGCGGGTTCGAGCCGCGCGCGGCGCTGACCGTTCAAGGGTTGCCCCATGACAGCCGCGCACGCGAGTTTCGCGGGCTGGTGGTGCGACAGGACGATGGCATTGCCGCAATGGTGTCACGGCGTGGCGCGGTGACCTGTTCGTTCAACTATATGGCGCGCCAAGCGTCCTTCGAAAACAATTACTGGGTCGGCTACGTGGCCCGCACCATACGCGAAAGCCTGACCGACAACCGGGTCGAACGGCTGGTTTATGAACATCTGGGAACCAACCTGTCCAAAGCATTGGCAGCGGCCCGCACGGCCGGTTTTTGCGAGGTTGACGACCTGCTGCCCTATCACAAACGGCTGCTGCGCCCCGCCGAACCCTTTCGGTAGGCGCCATGGGGCCGAACCCTTCCGGTAGGCGCCATGGGGATGTCGCCCGCAGAAAACCCCTGTCGCTGACGCGCTGACGGGGGCGGGTTTTCTGGCCTAAGGCTGAGGCATCACACCAAGGGATGCTGCCCGATGACCCACACCAATCTAGACGCCGTACGCCGCCCGCTGGATCAGGCCAATGGCCTGCCCAATGCCCATTACATCGACGCAGCCGTGTTTGACGAGGAACGCACCGCCGTGCTGGCGTCGGGGTGGTCCGGGCTGGCCGTGGGCGCGGATGTGCCCGAGGTGGGTGACGCTGTGCCGCTGACCTTTCTGGGGATGCCCCTGCTGATCGTGCGCGACCGCGCCGCCCGTGTGCGGGTGTTTCAGAACATCTGCCGCCACCGCGGCATGATATTGGTCGACGCCCCGCGCAAGATCGAAGGTGCCATTCGCTGCCCCTATCACAGTTGGTGCTACAGCACCGATGGCCGGCTGGTCAGCACGCCGCATGTGGGCGGTCCGGGCCGCAACACCCACGCAGGCATCGACCGCGCCCTGCTGGGCCTGATCGAAGTGCGCAGCCATGTCTGGATGGATGTCATCTGGATCAACCTGTCGGGCGATGCCGCCCCGTTCGAGGTGCACAACGCCGACCTGCTGGCCCGCTGGGCCGAGTTCGACAAGCCGCTGTATCACGGCGGTGCCGACAGCAGGTTTCAACTGACGGTGAACTGCAACTGGAAGCTGGCGGTCGAGAATTACTGCGAAAGCTATCACCTGCCGTGGGTCCACCCCGGTCTGAACAGCTATTCGCGGCTTGAGGATCATTACCACATCGAAGCGCCCGAGCTGTATTCCGGCCAGGGCACGCTGGTGTATCGCCAGTTGACCGGCGCGGATGGTGTTCGGTTTCCCGATTTTGCGGGGCTGGGCACAAAGTGGGACACCGCCGCCGAATATGTCACCGCCTATCCCAATGTGCTGCTGGGTGTGCACCGCGATCATACGTTTACGATTGTTCTGGTGCCGGAAAGCACGGAAAAGACCACGGAAAACGTGCACATCTACTATGCCGCCGCCGACACCGACCCTGCCCTGCGCGCGCGCAACGCCGAACAGTGGAAGCTGGTGTTCGAGGAAGACATCTTTGTCGTCGAGGGGATGCAGCGCGGGCGTCACGCGCCAAGCTTTGACGGAGGGCGGTTTTCACCTGCGATGGACGGGCCGACGCATCTGTTTCACGCGTGGGTCGCGGGCCGTTTGCAGGCGCACCGCGCGGGGCAGATGGCGGCGGAATGACCGACCTGAACGCGCAACTTCTGGCGGCCCATGCGGCGGGCGATCATCTGGCGTTGGTGGCACTTTATGCGCAGGCCGCCGACGGGACGGCTGATGTGGATGCTGCCTGTTTCTTCCTGACGCAGGCCTATGTCTTTGCGCTGGAACAGGACGCGCCGCAGGGTGCTGCATTGCGCGCACGGCTGGCCGCAGAGGGCCGCGAACCTTTGTAATATCGCCGCCCGCGCATCAGACCCGCCGTGCGTTCGGCCAGTCAGTTGCCTGATGCCAGGCCTGCGCCACCCGCAGCAGCGCCGCGTCCGCGCCGCGTTTGCCGATCAGTTGCAGGCCCGCAGGCGCGCCATCCGGCCCGCCAAAGCCCACCGGCACGTTGACCACCGGCAGCCCCAGCAGCGACGCAGGCACCACCACCTGCATCCAGCGGTGATAGGTGTCCATCTGTACGCCTGCGATCTCGCGCGGGTAATCCCACGTAATGTCAAACGGCCAAAGCTGCGCCGACGGCAGCGCCAAAATGTCATAGGTTTCAAAGGCTTTCGCGGCGGCTTTGAACCAGTTGCTGCGCACCACACTGGCGGCGTGGACCTGCATCCCGCTCAATGCGATACCGCGCCCGATCTCCCATTGGGCGGTGTCTTTCAGGTGATCGCGCTGCGCCGGATTGTCGTAAACCGCAGCCAGCCCCGCGCCCACTTGCCACGACCGCAGGGTGATCCAGCTGTCCCACATCGCTTCGGCGTCGAACAGCGGGGCCTGATCGGTCACCTGCGCGCCCAGGCCCTGCATCTGTTGCAACGCGGCCTGCGAAATCTCCAGGATGCCCTGCTGCATCGGCAGCGCGCCGCCCCAGTTGCCCAGCCAGCCGATGCGCACACCGTCCATGCCACCCGCGATCTGCGGCAGCGCGGGCGCCTGGGCCAGCCCGTGCGGCTGGCGCGGGTCCGGTCCGGCCATCGTGTCCAGCAGTGCGGCAAGGTCCGCAGGGTTGCGCGCCATCGGGCCATTGGTGGCCAGTTGGTGCAGGAAATTGTCGCCCTCGGGTTCCGATGGCACCAGCCCCCAGGTGGGGCGCATGCCATAGACGTTGTTCCAGCCCGCCGGATTGCGCAGCGATCCCATCATATCGGACCCATCGGCCACCGACAGCATCCCGCAGGCCAGCGCCGCCGCAGCACCGCCGGACGAGCCGCCCGCCGAACGGCCGTGCGCATAGGGGTTGTGCGTGGGACCGTGCACGGGGTTGATCGTGTGCGAGCCAAGGCCAAACTCGGGCGTGTTGGTCTTGCCGATCACAATCGCGCCTGCCGCGCGCAGGCGCGCGACCATGATGTCATCCCTGGCCGCCACCTGCCCCTCGAACAGGGGCGAGCCCATCGACGTGGGCAGTCCGGCGGCATTGGCCAGATCCTTGATCGCTATGGGCATACCATGCAGCCAGCCACTGCGCGGTGCGGCATCGGCGGCGCGCGCCTCGGCCATCAGGTCGTCGGCATCGCGCAGCGACACGATGGCGTTTACCGCCCCGTTCACAGCGTCGATACGGGCCAGCGTGGCCTGCATCAGGTCGGTTGCGGTCAGGGTGCCCTTGGCCAGGGCATCCGATTGCGCCAGGGCGCCTTGGAAAAGAATGTCATCTGTCATGGCCGCAGCTTTGCCGCAGCCATGCGCAGGTTCAAGCGGAATACGCCGGGTCAGGCGAGAAATTCAAAGTCCGCCGACGTCAGCACCAGACCCGCCAGATCGTCCAGAATGATGCTGCCGCCATCATGGTCGATGCGCAGATCACTGCCCTGATCATAGATCGACAGCCCGGCAAAGCCGCCCGTCGACACCAGGCGGATCAGATCGCTGCCGTCTTCAAAGTCCTTGATGCGGTCGACGCCGGAATTCAGTCCGAATTCGAACACGTCGGCCCCTTGGGCACCGCGCAGCACATCGTTGTCCTCGCCGCCGTTCAGGGTGTCGTCGCCCTTGCCGCCTTCCAGCAGGTCAAAGCCAAGCCCGCCATACATCAGATCGTCGCCGCCGCCGCCATAGATGCGGTCCTTGCCCTTGCCGCCGTCCAGCGTGTCGGCCCCCGATCCGCCAAACAGAAAGTCGCGGCCTTTCTGGCCCTCAATCAGGTTGTCGCCCTTGTCGCCGGTCAGCTTGTCGTCGTACTGGCTGCCCACCAGGTTTTCGACCCCGGATTCCGAGACATAGCCAAAGACGCCCGCAGTGTTTTCGTCCAGCGGATCAGCGGCGCCGATGTTCTGCCAACGCCCGTCTTCGTCCAGCGAAAAGGTGATGCCTGCGGTATAGTTGAAAAAGTCCAGCGTATCGACACCGTCGCCACCGTGCACCACGATGCCGTAGTCGGGGTTTGACTCGCTCAGTGTGATCCGGTCATTGCCTGCGCCTGCGCGCACAAGGCCGCCGCCGCCGGTGCCGATGTTGATTTCATCATCGCCCGCGCCTGCGCTGATCAGTTCGGCCCAGCCTGACCCCGTGGTGATCGTGTCATTGCCATCGCCCAGATAGACGCGACCGACGCCGCCGGTGCCCACGGTCACGCTGTCGTTGTCCGCGCCTGTGTGGATGCTTTCGACAAAATTCCCGCCTGTTGCCACGCTGTCCGCGCCCTCGCGGGTTCTGATGCTGACCGCATAGCCCGACACGGTCACGTCATCGTCGCCCTCGCCCGTGTCCAGCGACGTGATGCTGCCGGTGGCCGTCACAGTGTCATTGCCAAGTCCCGTGGTGATCGCATCGGCGCCGCCTGCCCCGATGGTCACCGTATCGTCGCCACCGCGCGACCGCAGGTATTCAAGGTAGCCCGATCCGGTGGTGATCGTGTCCGCACCATCGTCAAGCGAGATCGAGCCGGCCCCGCCGCTGCCCAGCGTGATATTCGCCGTCTGGCTGTCCCCGATCAGGATCGCGCCGATCCAGCCTGTGGCGTTGATCGTGTGGGTTTGTGCGGTTTCCGCATAGGCGCGGATCATCGACACGCTGCCGGTGCCGATGGTGATATTCGAAGAGCTTTCGTACAGGTCAATCAGGTTCATCGACCGATCGCCGGTGCTGACCGTATGGGTGCCCTCCCACAGTTGCATCTCGCGCACACGGCCATTGCCTGTCACGGTGATGTCACCGTCGGCGGAATCCACGCGCAGCAGGTCGATGCGCCCGTTGCCGCTGACATTGGCGACCACATCGCCCTGGTAGAGCAGCAGCGTTTCGACGCGCGCATCATCTGTCACGGTTACGTCAACGTCGACACCGTCCAGTTCCGCATACTCCACCCGCGCACTGTCTGCGACGTTGATGTCCATCGAGCCGCCATTGCCGCCCCGCAATGCGCCGATGCGCGCAAATTCGGTCAGCGTCACCACATCGTCGCCGCCGGTGGAATACCAAAGCTCGATCCGGCCACCCTGGCTGACAGTCACGTCATCGTCGCCGTTGCCGGTGGCCAGCGTTGCGACAAATCCGTCAACGCTCACGGTGTTGTTGCCGTCGCCCAGGCTGACCAACCCACCCTCGCCGCTGACATCCAGCACATCATCGAATTCAGCCGTCGCGATATAGTCGGCATTGCCGTTGATCGTCAGGTTCGCCGCACCGCCTGTCAGGTCCATGTGGCCCACGCCACCGCTGTTCACTGTGATGTCCATGGACGCACCGTCGATCACGATGGAACGGGTAAAGGCCGTGCCCAGGTTGATGTCATGGGTGCCACCGCCATAGGCGGTGATATGGGTGATTTCGGTGTTGATCAGGTCGATCTGGGTGTTGTTGCCCGCGTTCAGATAGTTGATCACCCGCCCTGTGCCGGAATCGCCGTCCGTCAGTATGGTGGTGCTTTCGCCAGCGGACAGTACGAACATGGAATCGATGGTCCAGTTTGACCCGGTCATGGTGAAGTCCGCCGTGAAACTGTCTGACGCCGTGCCATCCTCAAAGATCGCCGACAGTGCGATGCCGTTGGACCAGAACATGGTCCCGCCCTGCGGCTGATTGATGTCGGTGAAACCGTCGAGAGTACGGGTGAATACGATATCGGTCATAGTGACTTCCTTGAATGCATGGTGGCCATTGCCTTTGGAGGGAATGCATTCAAGGAAGTGGAAAAAACCGATTCACGGAAGGAAAAATTGAACTTTCCAGCGGTATTGGATCAAATTTCACCCATGGCGGGAAAATAAGAATGGCACAGTTTGTCAGTCGCCCTGTGCCTCGGACCGGCTTTTGCCGCTGACGTTCAGCGCCAGCGTGGCCCCCATCAGACCGTCCAGATCGCCGTCCAGCACGCCCTTGGTGTCCGATGTTTCGTAGTTGGTGCGCAGGTCTTTGACCATCTGGTAGGGTTGCAGGACATAGGACCGGATCTGGTTGCCCCAGCCCGCGTCGCCCGCACTTTCGTGGACTTCGTTGACCAGTGCCGACCGCTTGTCCAGCTCCATCTGGTACAGCCGCGATTTCAGCGCCTTCATGGCGATGTCACGGTTCTGGTGCTGCGATTTCTCGGACGACGTCACGACGATGCCGGTGGGATGGTGGGTGATCCGCACGGCCGAATCCGTGGTGTTCACGTGCTGTCCGCCCGCACCGGACGACCGGTAGGTGTCGATACGGATGTCGGATTGGTTCACTTCGATTTCGATGTTGTCGTCGACCACCGGATAGACTTTGACCGATGTAAACGACGTGTGCCGCTTGGCCGCCGAGTCGAAGGGCGAGATGCGCACCAAACGGTGCACGCCGCTTTCGGATTTCAGCCAGCCATAGGCATTGTGGCCGGTGATCTTGTAGGTCGCGGATTTGATCCCCGCCTCTTCGCCGGCGCTTTCGGCGTTCAGCTCGACCTTGTAACCCTTCTTCTCGGCCCAGCGGACATACATCCGCGCCAGCATCGACGCCCAGTCACAGCTTTCGGTGCCGCCCGCGCCCGAGTTGATTTCCAGGAACGTATCGTTGCCGTCCGCCTCGCCGTCCAGCAGCGCCTCAAGCTCTTTTTGCGCGGATTTGACCGCCAGCGTTTTCAGGGCGGCCTCGGCGTCGCTGATGACCTCTTCGTCGCCTTCCATTTCGCCCAGTTCGATCAGTTCGACGTTGTCGGCCAGATCCTGTTTGATGCCCTCATAGGTGTCGATGGCATCGACCAGCGATTGGCGGTCGCGCATCAGCTTTTGCGCGGCTTCGGGGTCGTCCCACAGGTTCGGGTCCTCGACGCGGGCGTTGAATTCTTCCAGCCGGTATTGCGCGGTTTCCACGCCCAGACGCTGCCCCAGCAGCTCCAGCGACTTTTCGATCTCGGCAACGGTGTTTTGGGCCTCGGCGCGCATGGCTCGTGTCCTTCGGGATGGTGTTGAAATGCGGGTGTAAACCAGCGCCAAGCAGGCGGCAAGCCGTCGGGTGACGACAGCGCCTGCTTGGATGTAGGTTTTATGGGCCTAATACAGCCCGCCCGAGCTGAGCGTGCCAAAGTTGGCCTTTGGTCCCACGGTGGCCTTGGCGCCGGTCGATGTGGTGACCGTACGGCCCGTGGCGCGGCCCACTTCCTCGACCAGCGGCAGATCGGCACCCATGGCAAAACCGCCATCGAACATCACACCAAACAGCGGCTCTTCACCGTCGCGGAAGTATTCGGCCACCACGTTGTCGCCCGTGGCGTCGTCGCTGAGACGTCCGCCGGTAAAGCGGTCGATCTTGATAAAGCGGCCACCGGGCGGAATGGCAAAGTCGCCGCCGCCGTATTTCTTGGTCGCCTCCAGCATGAACCGCTGGAACACCGGCCCGCACATGCCGCCGCCCGACGCGCCGCGTCCCATGTTGCGGGGCGTGTCATAGCCGATATAGCAGCCTGCCACGATGTTGCTGGTAAAGCCCACGAACCACACGTCCTTGCTGTCGTTGGTGGTCCCGGTCTTGCCCGCTGTCGGCACCGGCAGGTTCACCGTGCGAGACGCCGTGCCGCGTTCAACCACGCCGCGCATCATCGAGGTGAGCTGATAGGCGGTGATCGGGTCCATGATCCGATCGCGGTTGGACGAGATGCGCGGGCCGTAACCGGGATCAAGGCTGGCCAGTTGGCAGTCAGCGCACTGGCGTTCGTCGTGACGGTACACCGTCTTGCCATAGCGGTCCTGCACGCGGTCGACCAAGGTCGGTTTGACCCGCTCGCCGCCGTTGGCGAACATCGCATAGGCCGATACCATCTGGTACAGCGTGGTTTCCTGCGACCCCAGCGAGTTGGCCAGGAACTTGCCCATCTGGCCCTTTTCGTACACGCCAAAACGTTCGGCATAGTCGGCCACGGTGTCCATGCCGATTTCTTGCGCCAGACGAATGGTCATCAGGTTCCGTGACCGTTCGATGCCCGTCCGCATGGGCGTCGGGCCGTAATATTGGTTCGACGCGTTCTTGGGCCGCCACATGCCCTGCGGCGTGTTGATTTCAATCGGAGCGTCTACGATGATGGTCGCCGGCGTATAGCCACTGTCCAGTGCCGCCGCATAGACGAAGGGTTTGAACGACGAACCCGGCTGGCGTTTCGCCTGTGTCGCGCGGTTGAAGACCGAGTTCTGGTAGCTGAACCCGCCCTGCATCGCGATCACGCGGCCGGTGTTCACGTCCATCGCCACAAAACCGCCCTGCACCGCGGGCACCTGCCGCAGCGACCATGCGCCGTCGCGCTGGCGCACGTGGACGACGTCACCCACCTTGAAGTTGGCGGCAAAGTCGCCCTTGAGCCATTTGATGTCAGCGCGCGGCACTTCGCCGATGCCCTGCCCTTCGATGCCCAGAACAATGCGCTGGTCCCCGACCTCGCGCACGACGGCCGGATACCACTGGCCGTTCAGGTCGATGTCGCGGGCCACGGTCACGCCGTTCAGCGCCGTTTCCCAATCGTCGCCGGTGGCGATCTCTGGGTCGATCTTTTTGCCGGTGCCGCGCCATGTGCTGCGGCTGCGGTCGTAGTTTTCCAATTCCTGACGCAGGGAGTTGGCGGCAATCGGCTGCATTTCCTGATCAATCGTCGCACGCACGGTCAAACCGCCGCTGAAAAACTCGCCCTCGCCAAAGTTCTCGGACAACTGGCGGCGGATTTCATCGGTGAAATAATCGCGCGGCGGCAGCTCGTCCTTGAAGCTTTCAAAGTCTCCGTTCTGCACCGACCGCAGCGGTTGCGCGCGCTCGGATTCGTAGACTTCGGTGGTCAGGTAACCGTTGTCGTGCATTTCTTTCAGCACGTAGTTCCGGCGTGACAACAGCCGGTCCTTGCGGCGCACGGGGTGGTAATCGGACGGGGCCTTGGGCAAGGACGCCAGGAACGCCGCCTCGTGCGGGGCCAGTTCGCCCAATGTCTTGTTGAAATAGGTCTGGCTGGCCGCCGCCACGCCATAGCTGTTCTGCCCGAGGAAGATCTCGTTCAGGTACAGTTCCAGGATTTTCTCCTTGGACAGGGTTTCCTCGATGCGGCTGGCAAGGATGATTTCCTTGATCTTGCGCTCAAGCTGGCGGTCGCCGGACAAAAGGAAGTTCTTCATCACCTGTTGGGTGATCGTCGACGCACCGCGCACGTCGCGTCCGCGCGTGCGCACCGCTTCGATGGCAGCCGCCGCGATCCCGCGCAGGTCATAGCCGTCGTGGGTGTAGAAATTTTTATCCTCGGCGCTGATGAACGCCTGTTTCACCAGATCGGGAATGGTGTCCGCAGGGGCAAACAGCCGCCGCTCGCGGGCAAATTCGTCGATGATCTGGCCCTGACCGCTGTAGATGCGGCTGATGGTGGGCGGTGTATACTGCGCAAGGCTTTCGTGGCTGGGCAGATCGCGGCCATAGATATAGAAAATCGCGCCAATGCTCAGCGCAATGGCCAACAGGCCCATGGTCAGGGCCGTAAAGATACCGCCGAAGAACGACAGGATGAATCGGAACACGCGGGCGTCCTTTATGAAATCTGCTCAGGGCGGTGTTATAGGGCACGCCCAGCGGGGGGTCAAAACACGTCTGGGTGTCATGCTGGCATATTTACGCTTACGTTGCGCGTCAGTGGCGCACCAGTGATAACTGCGCCTATTGGCGCACCAATGGACGTTGCGCCCTATTGGCGCACCAATGGACGTTGCGCCCTATTGGCGCACCAAAGGGCGTTGCGCCCTATTGGCGCACCAATGGACGTTGCGCCAGATCGGCGGCGCGCCAGGCCAGAATGCCGTCGGACATCGCGCCGGCCATGACCGCGCGCCAGACCGGATCGCGCAGGTTGGCCAGATCGCGCGGCGAGCTGAGAAACCCGATCTCGATCAGCAGGGACGGCACATCGGCGCTGGTCAGCACGGAAAAGCCCGCCTGCCGCGCCGGATGCGTGTTCATCGGGCCACCGGCGGCGTCCATCGCAGCGATCAGCGCCGCCGATGCCTGTTCCGCACGCGGCGCGGTTTCCTGACGCGCCAGATCCAGCAGCACACCGGCCACCTGATCGTCAGCCCCGTTCAGATCGGCCCCCGCCAGAATGTCGGCGCGGTTGTGCTGGGCTGCCAGTTGGGCCGTCGCCGCGTCGCTGGCATCATCGGCCAGCGTATAGATGGTGGCACCGCTGGCCCCGCCCTCGGTCAGGATGTCGGCGTGCAACGAGATGAACAGATCGGCCCCTGCGGCATGGGCCATATCCACCCGTCCCGGCAACGAGACAAATTCGTCGCTGGTGCGCGTCAGCACAACCTGGGCCTGCCCGCTGCGGCGCAACGCCTCGGCCAGCGCCTGCGCCATCTTCAGCATCATGTCCTTTTCCTCGACCCCGTCACGGACCGCACCGGGATCAATGCCACCGTGTCCGGGGTCGATCACCACGACAAAGCTGTCGTCGGGGGCCACCACTTCGGGCACATTCGCGGCCTGCGTGGCCCAGGCGACATCCTTGGGCGCGCCGGCACCTGCGCCAAAAGCCTCGGGCGTGGCCTTGACCAGATCGACGGTCAGGATGGCGGCACCGGTGCTGGTGTCGATGGGCATGGCGATGTTCGAGGGCAGCAGCGGATCGGCCAGATCCAGCACCAGCCGCGACCACCCCGGACGAAAGGGGCCAAAGCGGGCGGCGGTGACCTTTTTACTGTTGGCAAGCAGTTTGGCCGCGTCGACACCTGTCCAGTCGGCCTCGCGGAAGTCGATGACCAGCCGCATCGGGCTGTCCAGATGGAACACGCGGAACGGCACGCCCTGATTAAGGCCAATGGTCAGCTTGGTGCCACCGAACCAGCCGTCGGACAGGGTGCTGCGTGTGGCATCGACACGGGCCAGCCCGGTCAGCTCTTGCGCATCGGCACGTTGCACGCTGGCCAGCGCCAGCGCACATATCATCAGGATCACATGCCGCATTATGCCCGCCCCGTTTTTAATTGGCGGCACACTAACCCAGCCACCCCACCGGCGCCAGTGTTTAGCATGTGATTATCGCGCATCCATATACGCCTTGAGCCGCGCCAGTCCTTCAGCGATGTCCTGCGTGCTGCGGGCATAGGAAAAGCGCAGCGTCTGATGCCCGCGCAGCGGATCGAAATCCAACCCCGGCGTCACCGCGACCCCTGCCCGTTCCAGAATGTCCGCCGCCAGCACGCGGCTGTCATCGGTCAGATCCGACACATCGGCATAGACGTAAAACGCACCATCAGGCGGCGCGATCTTCGTGAACCCCGCCTTGGGCAGCCCGTCCAGCATCAGCGCGCGGTTGGCGCGGTAGACGTCCATGTTGGCCTGCAACTCGTCCTCGCAATCCATCGCCGCCAGCGCCGCGACCTGTGCCGCATGGGGCGCGCAGATGAACATGTTCTGCGCCAGCCGTTCGACCACACGCACGTGATCGGGCGGCACCACCATCCAGCCAACGCGCCAGCCGGTCATCGAGAAGTATTTCGAGAACGAGTTGATCACATAGGCCTCGTCCGTCACCTCAAGTGCCGTCACAGCCTTGGCCTCGTATTCGATGCCGTGATAAATCTCGTCGCTGATGAACGACGCGCCCTTGGCGTGGGTGGCGTCGATCAGCGCGCCCATCGCCCTTTGATCCAGCATCGTCCCCGTCGGGTTCGCGGGCGAGGCGACCATCAGCCCCGCGATGTCCATATCGGCAAAATCCGCAGGCACCGGCTGATAGCGGTTTTCGGGCGCTGCGGGCAGATCGACCGCCTGCAAGTCCAGCGCCCGCAGGATCTGGCGGTAGCTGGGATAGCCCGGCGCACCAATCGCCACGCGGTCGCCGGTGTCGAACAGCGCGGTGAACGCCAGGATAAAGCCCCCGGACGATCCGGATGTGACCACCACGCGCGACGGGTCCAGATCGACGTTGTACCAGTCACCATACATCTGCGCGATGCGCGCCCGCAGCGCTGGCAACCCCAGGGCCACGGTATAGCCCAAAGGCCCGTCATTCATGGCCCGCGCCAGCGCATCGGTTGCCGCACGCGGCGCACCGGTGCCGGGCTGGCCGACCTCCATGTGGATGATGTGACGGCCCGCATCTTCGGCAGCCCGCGCGGCCTCCATCACGTCCATCACGATAAAGGGATCAACGGCGCTGCGTCTTGAGGTTTTCATCACTTGTCTCCTATGCTGCGCGAATGTGGAATTCCGGTGCTTTTCATAGGGCTTTGCCCCTGTCGTCAATGGGGGCAATTGTCCTGACGCTGGCCATGCTGCTGGCGCAGCCGGCCCGTGCCATCGAATTGCTGCGCGATGCAGATGTCGAATACGGGCTGGCGCAACTGGCATCGCCCATCCTGCGGGCCGCGGGGCTAAGCCCGGCACAGGTCAAAATTCTGGTGGTGAACGATGGCGACCTGAACGCCTTTGTCGTCAGCAATGACGCGATTTTCGTCAACCACGGGCTGATCAACCGTGCCACCTCTGCCGAGATGTTGCAGGCCGTGCTGGCCCACGAGGCCGCCCATATCGCCAACGGGCACATCACGCGGCGGATGACCAACATGGGCAACGCGCGCACGCTGGCAGGATTGGGGCTGGCGCTGGCCGCGGTTGCTGCGGCTGCGGGCAATGGCGATGCGGCGGCCGGTCTGGCGCTTGGCACAACATCGGCGGCGCAGCGGGGGTTTCTGACACACACACGCGCCGAAGAATCGTCTGCCGACCAGTCGGGCGTGCGGTTCATGCGCGCCGCCGGTGCCGATCCGCGCGGGTTCCTGGAAGTGATGGAGCTGTTTCGCGGACAGGACATGCTGGCCGAAGCACGCCAGGACCCTTACGCACGATCGCACCCGCTGTCGCGCGACCGGTTGCGGGCGATGGAAGCCTATGTCGTGACATACGGCAACGGCGTCGGGCCGAACCCGACCGCCGCCTATTGGTTCGAACGTGTCAAAGGCAAGATCAGCGCCCACACCCGCGCGCCGAAATGGACGCTGCGGCGGACCGGCGAAAGCGGCTACAAGGACGTGGCTTTCCTGCGCGAGGCCATCGCGGAAACGCGTCAGTCACGCACCAAACAGGCCCTGCGCGCCATCGACAATGCCATCGCCACGCGGCCCGGCGACCCGTTTTTTCATGCCGCCAAGGGCGACATCGCGATGGATGCACGCCAGTTTCAGGCCGCCGTCGCTGCATACGGGCAAGCGGTCAAACTGGCCCCGCGCGATGCGCTGCTGCTGGCCGGCTATGGCCGCGCCTTGCTGGCCACAGGCAACATCGCCGCTGCACGCACCACGCTGGAGCAAGCCCGCGTGATCGATTTCCGCGATGGCACCATGCTGCGCGATCTGTCGGTGGCCTATGCAAAATCCGGCCAGACCGGCATGGCAGCGCTGGTGACGGCCGAACGCTATGCCCTGTCGGGCCGGATGGAAGACGCCGGAATTCACGCCAAACGCGCCAGCGGTCTGCTGGCCACCGGATCGGGGCCTTGGCAACGGGCACAGGATGTGCTGATTGCCAGTGAACGCGCCGAAAAACGCAAAAAACGGAGATAATCCATGACGATCAACCGCCTTCTTGCCGCTGCTGCGGCCACCGTGACGCTTGCCCTGCCTGCGGCGGCCTTTGACATTTCGGCCATGTCCGACAGCGAGCGTCAGGATTTCGGTGAACAGGTACGCGCCTATCTGCTGGAAAACCCGCAAGTGATCATCGAAGCGGTCAACCTGCTGGAAGAACAGCAGGCCGTGGCACAGGAACAGGCCGACCTGACCATGGTGTCGGACAACGCCGATGCGATCTTTGACGACGGATATTCCTTTGTCGGCGGCAATCCCGATGGCGACATCACGCTGGTGGAATTCCTGGATTACAAATGCGGGTACTGCAAACGCGCCCACGGCGAAGTGGCCAAGCTGCTGGAAACCGACGGCAACATCCGCCTGATCGTCAAGGAATTCCCGATCCTGGGTGAACAGTCCCTGATGGCCTCGCGTTTTGCCATATCGACGCTGATCGCCGAAGGACCAGAAGCCTATCACACGCTGAACGATGCGCTGATGACGATGAACGGCGATCTGAGTGTCGAAGTGCTGAGCCGTCTGGCCAATATGCTGGGCTTTGACGCAGACAAGATCGTCGCGGGTATGGATTCGGATGAGGTGACACAGCGCATCGTGGACACCCGCGCGCTGGCGCAGCGGTTGCAGATCACCGGCACGCCGACATTCGTGATGCACGACGAGATGCTGCGCGGCTATCTGCCTTATGACCAGATGATGCAGATGGTCGACGAAAAGCGCGGGTAAGCGTTTTATTCAG
>TARA_R110002012_G_scaffold322019_1_pt1 | contig 28972 bp, 8 predicted proteins | sample TARA_R110002012 | Tara Oceans TARA_R110002012 (sample SAMEA4396515) | marine metagenome | biome: Westerlies Biome; feature: [DCM] deep chlorophyll maximum layer (ENVO:01000326); material: water (ENVO:00002006), including particulate matter (ENVO:01000060) such as... | depth 40 m | reverse complement strand
CCCTCCTACAGAAGAAAGCAGGCAACGACCAAGGTCTTACTGACGAAGATAAGAGCGAATTGTTTGATCTTATAAAGGATTCAAGCAATGGCTAAAAAGAAAAAGTCAAAACCAAAAACATCATATACTCAAATATTGAATATTGGATATGGTGTGCTTAATCCAATAAGGGATACTCTAACTGGAAAGAACTTTGACGGCTCAGATGTTTCTAGCATTGATCTGGTTAGAAATATGTATAAGTCGTTTTATTCAGCCAACACTTTTACTGGCACAGGTCCGTATGTCGGCATTGTATTGAGAGATGAAGGCATGATCAGCGATGGTATTATTGACGCCTCAAGTTGGGTTTCAGGTCCTTTCGCAAATCATATAAGAGTCGACGAAGACGTAGATGCCGTAGATCCAAAAAGCACTGAAGGCGGAGTGTCAAAAGAAAAAGTAATACACTTACCACAACTCAGGCAACTAAGGGTTAGAATTCCTGAAATACACTCATCGTTGCCCATACCAAGTTATTTGCCTATGGTGTCCCAACGAGGTAAAGACTATGATACCGATCACAGAATCATAAACCAATACCCAGTTTTTGTTGGACAAAATTCTAAAATATCATCCTTTCAGCCCTCTCCGGGTGATCTGGTATGGGTTGACTTTCAAAATAAAAACACACTAGAAGGTGGCATATATATAGGTCCTGTGGATCAAGGCAACGCTAAAACACCCGCCTCCAAAAAGGGTACTACATATGTTGGTGGTGGTAAAAAAGCTTTTGATAAATCAAAATGCATTGAAGCTGGAGGAACTAGTTGTGAAGTGTTGGTACCTGATATAGATTATGAAGATGCTGTACTATCAATAAAGCCCGGAAAACCTTTTCTTCCTCCCGGCTTTAATTTGGACTTAGTGTCATTTATTGACATTAAGGTGGATGAATCGGGTGGCAAGGAAGGTACAAACTTTAAACAAATGGGGTCTGAAGGTTATAAGAGTATATTAGCTAAAAGAGGCAGCTTTATAACAAACAGACCTAAGTTTCTTGGCTATGGGCTGATACAGGCAGAACAAACTAGTAATGCGTATGGAAATCGAGGAGTTCATAAACTCGTAACCCCCAGACTAGATGCCTTAAACGAATTTTGGGGTCATTTCTATAATGCATTCCAAAATGGAGGCGTTTTTGGAAACGTTACAGCAGATAACTTCGAATATTCAGAGGCTCTTGGCTCTGGAAAAGTTAAACCATATGAAAGAAAATTTAGGGTTAGTCTCGGGATTGTTGAGAAAGACGACTTTAAAGAAATCTCACCTAGTAAATTTAAGTCATATTTAATCTCTAAAGTCAACAATATGAAGCCTAAAAAAGACGATAAAGGAAACCCAATAGAATCACAACTTACATTTAACAAAATAGCGTATCCCGGACTTAGCAATCATGCAACGGGATTAGCATTCGATTTAACCAATAATGGAATGAAAGCTGCTAGGGCGTCTCATTACGGATATGACAAAGCCAAAAAGTCGGGAAAACACATTCCACAATATGCCTCTATTGGGTGGAAGTTCATGGCAAAATATGGATGGCTTTTCGGATTCTATGCATATAACACAGAAGTCTGGCACTGGGAGTTGAAGGTACCAAGAAATAGTTGGAAACACTCCCAGCCATTCTGCGGCATTGATGTCTCGGCGAAAAAGAAATATAGAAATGGTTTCCAACATGTATTATCAAATGGGTATAAGCCATTGACTGAAGAAGAAAAAGCAGCTATCATAAACAGCATTCCTATACCCGAACAGACAGATGAGAATATAAATAATATTATAATGCAACACGAGGAAGAGAGACTTAGTACAACCGATCAAACGGCACCAGTAACTCTGCGCGATATAATAGAAAACGAAAAGATAGTGCCAGACGAAAAACTTCGAGACTTATATAGAGCCGAGTTGACCCTAGCGTTTGGCGGCACCCTTCCCTTGGATATGCAATTTCCATATTGTGTGTTTGTTGAAGAGAAAGAGAATCGTCGAAAACCCCGCCGAGAACTGTCAAGTATGCAAGGTTCTAGAACATTTATCAATAAATACCTAAATAACGCTGGCATAGGTATTGGATTTGAAGATATAAAATTTATAGACGAGGCAGAAAAGCAAGCTTTATTAACAAAGCTCAATAATGCTGAAACAGAAAAAACCAACCCTGAAAAAAACTTTTTCACTTTAACATATTTTAATGTTAAGGGCGGATTAAGAGAACAGGATTTAAGAGAAGTGGATGCAGACCGCCTCAAATAAGAAATCTTAAATATAAAAATTTAATAAGGTACAATAAAAATAATATGTCTGAGAAATATGAGAAAAGAATAATAGACAAAACAAGAAACACTGAAGAGTGGTCTGAGTTTTTGCAGTCAGCGTGGGATCATTTAGATCAACAAACGCAAGCTCGCCTTGAGGGTTTTGGCGGCGGCAAAAAATTTGAGCCCGTGCCCCAATTTATATCTGCCCCTTGTGAAGAGGTTATTAGTGGGGAGAACAATACTTGGATTGTTCTGGGAAGAGATAGACCGCGATCTGTTGCTTCTGGATATGGCGGAGACGGCTCTGATGGAGCAGGAGCGATTGATATATGCGTCGGCAGAGCCTCAAGGCAAGCCAAGAAATCAACAAAAGATGGGCAACCTTTATCGATAGATAACGATTTTAAATCAGATGCAGCAAGAATATATATTAGCCAAAAAACCGAAATCGATAAAAACTTCGGCTTACGCCCCGGTTTTCAGGGCAGCCCATTTCCTAGGTCAGCAATTGGAATGAAAGCTGATTTAGTGAGAATAGTGGCAAGGGAGAACATTAAGTTAGTGACAAGAACCGACGACACTAACTCACAATCTGGTCACATTGGGACAGTTGGCGGGATTGATCTTATTGCTGGCAACGATGACAAAGATTTGCAGCCATTACTTAAGGGAAACAATGTTAGGGAGCTTTTGTTTTATATGATAAAAGATATGGAAGCTATTACAAACCTTATTCACGATATGGCTCTGACCCAACAAACCTTTGAGCAGGCGCTAGCAGCCCACACCCACACTGGTTTGGGCGTAACTCCTTCGTTTGAAGTGGGTATTGCGGTTGCGATTAAGTCAATAAAGACGCTTTTACAAGATTATCCATCACATGTTTCTAGCGTTATAAATAATATATTGTTGAGATTTGAATATTTAACTCCGGGTGTTGGCAAATATATTTGCAGCGATACCAATAATACAAACTAGATAAAGCTATGTCAAATAAAGATTTTTATTTTAAAGTTAAGCCGAAAAAAGATGTAAAAGTAACATCCACCGCTACAGTGCGGATACCTCTGGTCGACCAATTCAAGCAAGGAGACTGGAGCCACGGCTTTGGTATTCCATATAGTCAAGCTGAACCAAAAGATTTTTCGTTAAATATTGACCAATATGAAGGGGACATATCTAAGGCAATCCTAGCAGCAGCGGGATTTGGAACAGATGTATACTCTATCGCAGGCTCTGGAACGTCGAAATCAAAAGAAATAAATAAAACGCTAAGAAGAGGCTTGACAGCAGAAAAGATTTATCAAGATCAATATTCTGCCCCTGTATCGTTTTTAGCAATGTACAAAAGTTGGGATCCTAGTAAGTTTACTGACTTTATTTTGGAAACTTTAGTTGGAAAAGCGCTAACTCAAGCTCTTCTATATAACTATTTTGGATATCCCGTATCAAACATAGGAAGAGTGGCTGGAAGATCTGGATATGCTCCAAACGGAGAATCAGAAGAAGATACCTTGGCGTTCCCCCCCGGATCTCAAACTCTTGTATATACCGATGCTCAACAAATGGGTATGCTACCTGATTTTGGATCTGCGACTAATGACTCAATAGGCGTATCTACATTCGATTTTAATACATCTGTTAGCAATTTCAACGATCTTCTTGCCGATACCGACGAAGACACACAAACTCCAGATATTGATTTAAGAATAACACAAAATTTAGCAGGATCATTTGGCTTATCTAGTGCCGCTGGCAATACGTTTGCTGTAGTTTATTCTAATTCAAAAACTGATTCAATATCCCCAACAAACATTAATCAAGCAATAAGCGCCAATGTTCAGGATGCTTATTTGATAAATGATTTTGATTATAAATACTCTGATAGTGCTCCATGGGATTACATGGCACCCCTATCTACAGCGTCTCCATTTTTTAAAACGGGGAATGCAAATGCAAATTTCGATGCACCAGATCAAGATCTCACAGCGACCCATGCAAAGATGTTCATGCCCAGTTTGCAAAGCTCTGTATATCCATCATTGTCTGGATTGATGGGCGGAGAAACTGGAGCATTTGCGACAAAGTGGTACCATGGTAGTGATAAGGACAGCGATGATCCGGAAAAGTATTTTAAACATTCAAACTTGGTTTCCGCCCTCAAGTTGGTTCCACCCGGCATAGATCCAAGTCAAGTTCAGGATTATTTGGACAATCCACACAAAACGCTCAATGAAATAACAAAGAATATTTTTAAATTTGTTATGCATACAGTGCCTCGCAATGTAAGGTATGCTGGTCCAAAACCAACAACTAAAGAACCGGGCACAGACAGCGTGACTGGGGACAATAAGCCAGAAGCGTGTGAAGACGTTTCTATAGCAGACACCCAAGACATCAATAGAGTTATAACAGGAAGCTTCTTTGAGTTCAGCGCACTGCCCCCAGTTGTTGGTAGATCTGAATCGGACAAACAAAACTATCTCGGGGCAGCTAATTTGGCAGAAGATAGTTCAGATTATGGTGGTGGGTTGCATGACGTTTCTACAAACGTTCTATGGGGAAAGGGAGTTTCTTCATTATTTAAATACAATAGACCAGAAAACTACGGAAATGATCCTGCAAGATATCTATATTCCCAATCTTCAACCAAGATGCCATCCGACATAAGAGAGTATTCTTACAAGTTTGGTTTGCCCCCAACAAATTATATTGGAGTTGGCAAACCCTTGGGTCTTACAGATAAAGGTTCCAATGGAGAACTTGTTGTACCCGGAGCACTTGAAGCAAGAAAGTTCGCTGTCATTCCTAGGAATAGAAATACAATCAAATCAATGATTGATTCATTGCCTGATTATACAAGATCTAACTTTATAACCTTGCAAGATAGCTTTACTGGCATGCCCGATGATCATCTGAGTGCTGCTTCGCAATATTATTTAGACAACAACTTGGATTATTCTAATCCCCTAGAAGTAACCAGATACATCACCTCTTTGTGGCTTATGTACCACTATGGATCAATACCAGTTAACTTTTATTCAGAAGAGGGCATATTAAACACATTGCCTCTCTACGGTGATAAATATACCTTTTCTGTCGACTTGCATGCCCATGGAGGACAAGGGGGGTATGGTATCTACGCGGACATGGTACCATTGATCTTTGATCAAATATCTAAAGATCCATCGATTTTAAAATATTTACCGGCAGGAAATATTAATATTAGTTCCCTAAACGACTTATCGTCCATTAAAAATCCAGAGAATCACTTTTTGTCAAACTTTGAAAAGTTTTTTGGAGACTTTAGAGACACAGGGAAGGACGCAACTGGTACGCTGTTTGACGTAGAAAGCATTGTGGGTAATTCAAATGCCTCAGTGTTTATTGCGGCAAAAAATGATACACCGTACAAAGTACGCCACAAGTCACCACTCATATTTCCAGTATGGGACTATGGAAGTAATGTTAATGGACACTCCACGCCCCTAGACTCCATCGTATGGCCAAAGTTAATTAATCAAGATAGCTCTAAGGGGCTGAACTATGCTGAAGAAGACAGCCCGTGGAATCCTTACATAGAGCAAAATCCATTACTATTAAATAAACAAAGAAGGTGCATTCCTGATTGGTGTAAGCGTCTTCAAGTATATCCTTCTGTCGAAAAGGAACAAATGAGTTATGGATTGGTTAATCCAGACTTTAAACTAACAAATGCATCGATATATCATGGAGGAAATCATGTTTTAACAAACAAGTATTTAAATGATGGGGGAACATACACAGTTGAAGTCATCTCTGGTGAGCCACCGGTGCTGGCAACTGCACCATCAGTAAACTTTCCAACAAATGAGCATTCTTTAAACTACAAGGATGAACAACTTCCTTTATATGAAAAGGCAAGACCTTTCATTACTATTGATTATCAATATGATACCGATATCGCGCTCGGAGACCATCTCATAGAAAAGCACGAAAGTGATGATTTTCCTAGCTCCATGGAGTTTGATTACAGAAACGGAGAAGGGTCTAGTGAATATTATAGAAATTTGTTATTAGCAGATGCTAGCCTCACATACGCTGTCGACTTAGAAATAGATGAAACCAAACTTATTGTAGATATGCTAAGGCATGGGGTTTTTGCACTCGCGGGAGAATCCGACGAGTATAGGGAAGCTGGTCTAGATCTAGATGAGATATTTGCAGCAGTAGGAGACGGCGGTTTATATTCACAATCTCTCTTGCAAGACTATGAAGTATACAAAAAAACAATTGCTGGAACATTACAATCAGTCGACTTTTCGGAAATCCCATCTTTCTTAAAAGGTCCGAATGTGGCAGAGGAAATGCTGATAGCGATTGACCAGCAGCTTCCTATTATAAAATCTAAATACGAATCTTTAAAAAATCAAGAAGAAGATATTTATGCGGCAACAAGCTATATTTTAGTTAATCAAGGCGCTGAAGTATCGCCTTCCTCCAAGTCACTGTTGAAAGTTCAGCCCGGTCTTAGATCAAAATCACTAGGATTATTGCCAAACTTTACTGTTGTCAAGGTGCTTAAGCAATGGGTTAACGGGATGGGGGACTACAACTTAGTTAGGGTTGTAGATTCAGACTCGAATCTAAATGGAGTTGAAGGATACATTGAGACAGCAGACCTTGTTTCAATAAACGATAACACTTTCTTTTCTCAAGTATTTTCTGGAGAACAGAATGGGGACTTAAAATTAGCAAAACTCGAAGGGGATAGAGCTATAACCCAAATGACAGAAGGTCAAAAAGCCACAATACCGACGTGGTTTACAAACGAAGTGCCATATTATCATAGAGAAGAGGGAGAATATTGGTATACTGTTGAGCTTGAAGATACCTGTGTATTAAGCAGGGCAGATTTAAATGAAAAAACTCAACAAGCGCTCAAAAAAGGTGTGGAAGAGTTATTCACATTTTATAATAAGCTAGCAACACAAGAACAAATAGACAAGCTTATTGATACGTATCTTACAAGTGAAATAGCAAATTACCATATCGACATAAGACCGGGAGAAAATGTAAAGTTTTTACTTAAAGTTGGTGCGATTTACCTAGAAGCATTCCCGCCTGCACAAAAATCTTTAGACCAATTAAAGAACGAAGCAAAAAAAATCCTAACAGTAGATACAAGATATTATATAAATCACCTAGTTCAAGCAACATATGGTTTGAATCAGATGTATTTGGACATTATTAAATCAGATTTTAGAGTCCTAGGAGTTAATTTTGCGCTAGAAGCCGAACGCCTAGACAGAATCCCAGTGCTGCTTAAAAAACTTATAAGCTTCAATGGGTACTCCATCACATCAGAGGAACAAAACTTAATACAAATAGGATTTGATGAGAATTTTAATATTACATTTGTCTCTTATAATGAGGGAACAAAAGAGAATAATGAAAAACTATTAACAGTTGGATTCGAATATATAAGACAACAAGAGCCATTTAATGTTAAAAATACAATGTCTCTCTTTTTTCAGCATCGCCAACTCAATAACCCTCTTTTGAAGTGGCAGCAAGCTATAAAAGAAATATTTTTAGATCCAAAGCCACAGATTATTCCAAAAGACCAATCCACACAGCCAGACATTGTGCCAGTCGGATGTAAAATGCCAAAGTTTGCTCTCCCAAGCTTTCAAGAACTCCTCGGTCCTATTGCTGCACAATTAGATGATGCATTGCAGCTAGATCCAAGATTCGATCTTGGTTCATTTCAGTTCAGCTTAACAGATTATTTGCCTCCATGCCCAAAGCCTCCAACAGGAAAGGGCGGGGCTTATTTTAGGGGCGAAGTTGAAACAGAGGCGGAAAGGTTATTTTTTGACTCATTTGAATCCTTAACGAGAATGAAAGATCTCCAGACAGGATACAAGGAATACGTAGGTGATTTCATGTCATCGGCGGAAGGGTTGAGACAAATAGGTGAAAATGTTGTTGATTTAGACGATCTGTGGAATAACGTCCTGAGAAGAGTTGGTGGTCTAGATGCCATATATAATAAAATTTGTAGATGTTTTGTTGACTTAGCGGGATTAGAAGAAATAGAAGTGCCAAACTTTAAGGTTGACCTTCAGGGACCATCAGCAGGTTTAAATATAAAGCCATTATCATACATCCCAGCGGTTAGTGAAAGCGCACCAGCCAATACATCAATCACTGGTGGTGTAAAAAACGATGAATGGAACGAGGGGGATGAGTACGAGTATGATACTGGGTCTTTTGGATCAATGCAGAGTTTTAAAAATTCTTTCAATAATGATCCTGCCGTGTTTGACGCTAAGGACCTTATTTGTTCATTTTGTTTTGAAATACCCAGCTTTTTTCTTCGATTACCAACAACAAATATTTTAGATTTCCTTATGGACGCATTATTAAAAGCGTTAGAGTTTATTTTAGCCCAACTGTTAATCGAGCTTTTTGCTACGTTGTTAGAGCTTCTTTTAAGGTGCCCAGAACTCACTTGCCCAGAAGGAGTTAGAAGAGTTGTTGATTATGGGGCACAAGATTTAAATAACATCATCGCCTCTCCGGGAATAGGACCATCTCCAGAGGTTTTTGTAAGTTGCGGAATTGTTATAGAAGAAAATAGCTCTACATCATCGGATATTCAATCGCTATTGGATGAAATATCTCAGTCGTTAAGTTCGGGTGAAGTCTTAGAGCTATTAGACGGGTCCATGTCTCTTAAATTATCAAAAATAGTCCAGTCGAAAGTCAACAGATACCCCTCAATTGCAAACCAGATCCCTAACACTGCTAAGTTGAGAGATTTCTTTAGGTGCATTGGCTTGAAGGTGTCACCAGAAAAGCTAACAAAGATTGAAAATGATATTATTAAGACATACGAAGATCCAGATGTTTGTGACAACTTGTTTGAGCAAGCAAAAGCACAGTTAAAAGATAAGTGTGGTGACTTGGAGGACAAAGAGAAATTAATAAAAGCAGCAACAGAAATAGATGTTGATAACTACATTAAACTGGCTAATCTTATTAGAAAAGTCCCCGATCTAACCCAACAAATACCATCATTGTTTTCGGATGATAAAGGAAACAAAGGCATTCTATCTGGTTTGCCAAATCCGACTATTGATTATGCAGTTGATCAAACAATACTCAATATGTTTGGAATTGTTGAGACCAGCTTGGGCATTGAAAGTGAAAAATACACAAATCCAGAATCAGATGTCATGATTAAGATAGATAAGAACAGGAGAATACTGACGGGGGCAAATGGAAATCCGATGGCTTCTTTGTTTTACTCTCCATTGTCTCCGCAGATTCCCGTAACTTGGGCACTTATAGTTCTAGAGCCAGATCTTTCTAAAAATGATCTTTATAGCCTTTGGTTTCCAATCAAAGATAAGATGGCTCCATACACAGAAGACTTTAACGGAAACAATAAGGGCGATGATAAATATTTGATGGGAATAGATGATATTTTAACAGATTTTGCTTCAAATGCTCCTTCTTATTTGTCTTTTACAGCGGGGAACAACATAACTCTTAATGTAGATCTTCCGGATTTCATGGGAGATAGAGTCAGATCGGACTTGTTTTTATCCACTCCAGATAAAGATGAAAATGATAACTTAATATATACAAACAACATCGCTGTATCATTCGATGCCTCACAAATAATAGATCAACCGTTTAGTCTGACAGCATTTGATGAAAACTCTAAAAAAATATCAGAATCATTGCAGCAGTCCTTGAACAAATATCCTTTACAAAGTGAAACTGTGCCACCACAGGTTCAATACTTTTCACAGTTAATGGTAGACAAGTCATTGCCATCCTCTGAAGAGATAGGCGTAGACAAATATAAAAATATAGTCGAAAGTTTATTGCCTGTATTCCAAGAGGATGTTTACAAGAGCGTGTTTTCTTCTATTTTGACGGGAATAGCTGAAACCATAGGAAACTCAGAATTATTAAAATCTTACAATGTTGATTTATTCGATGACCTTATGGAAGTTAATCCGATTGGCGCAGGTGTAGTTTTTTTACTGAAGGGCTTATGGGATGCGGCAGGGATAAATGTTCGTGCAGGCACTGGTAAAAAGGAAATGGCTTTATTGGACCTGAAGCCTTCAAAAACAAACCAAGGCTTTCTCAAGGGTCTCATCGATACAGAGGTGGTTGCGAATAAAGTCAAGAAAAACTATGATTTTGCAAACTATGAGGATCCCAATTCTGATGAGTTAGGAATGCCGCATTACGCTATGATGGAAGGAATAGTATCAGCATATATACAGATAATATCAGCAGATACTTTATTGAGGGGTCTACCTACGATTAGCAAGTTTCCAAAGTTTTTATTAACAAATGGGAATATGTTGCAGGAACTGATATTGAAAGTTTTGACGAATAACCTCGAAGAAACTGAGGACTTATCAAACGCATCGCCAAACTTTAAGTATATGTGTATGGATCTGTTATCTCGCAGAAGTTCTTTTACATTTGCAGATCCGAAAGCCACAGAGCCGGGAAATAGTGGCTCTATTCTAGAGAAAAAAACAGGAAAAATATTTGAAATAAACAGCGCAGATGATGCAGTTAGATTTATGATTAGAGAAAACATGGAATATCCATTGGACTTTATTTTTTCTAAAATATCTTCATTCGGCGGATCTAATCAGAATTTTACAGGAATATCACAAACAAATCCCCTTGATCTAATATCATACAATCTACCTGTATATGTACATGATTCAGCCCACAGTGCAGATGTAGACAATAAAGCAGCTAGTGATCAACCACCAAATGTTTATGACTATCCTAGTTCTCTTTTCGATAATGCTAGGTATCAACAGTTTTTGAATGGCAAGTTTTTTAATCAAGTTTACTATGAAATAGAAGATTGGGCTGATTCCGCAGAGGCTGAAGAGAACGACGGTATATATATTGAAGAACTTGTCAACAGACCAGCTAAACTAAAGAAGATTTTAAGCCAAGACAACTTGTTCGAATTGATTTCGCTTATGTCCGGTCAAGAAAACCTAGGGTTTGAAGACGGCTCTGGAACCGGTGTTCTTACTCCAGAGCAGAATACGCAAGAGCCATTTGTTAAGTTTTTCAAATCAATCAAGCTTGGTGCGAGATTGTGCTATGGATTTATAACGTCCGATAAAGAATACCAAGGATCTAGCTCTGGCATAGCAGGCTTTGAAAACGTTCAAGAGACCATAAAGCCATATTCTGATGGGCAGCTTGAAACTTTTAAAACAATATCGATAGCTATCGATGAATCCTTGGGAATAAAGCCAGATGATGATACCAATAGTTCGACATTTAGCCAAATCGATGATGATATGAAAGAATATATAGAGTTAAATAAGAGTATCCTTATCCTTGAGGGCGATACAGTCGGATTTTCTGTCGAGGCTGGTCCAATATCCGTTACAGTGAAAAATACTCCTTTAAAGACGTATATTTTCCCGCTAATAGAATCTACTATAGATGTCATGGATAATGATACGGGACAATCTTTCGAAATACTCAATGAGCCAACTCAAGAAGTAGCAAAAAGACCTGAGAATATAAGAGAGTTTTTGTTTGAATCTTATGGTATTTCTTTGATATCAAAAAATCTAACAAATATTGTCTTGTCTGATGAGTATGCTGCGTTGCTGCAGTATTCATTCCCAACGAGGGACATTATTGACATGTTTGTTGTATTCAACGTTGCTTTGGTATCCTCTGATAGAAATGTAAAACACGCATTTTCTGACACAAAAAATGTTTTAAAAACATTATTTAATAGTATTTATGATATGACAGGTCCTGAAAAATATAAAAAACTATCAGGTCTAAAATTCTAATTACATACATGGAAACAAAATAAATGGCTTTTTACGCTCCAGAATTACCCTTAACAAGAGACACCAACAACGGGTATAAAATGCTCGATACTCTAAAAGGTGTTGTTAAGCAAAACTTCAAAATGCTTATTTTGACAGTGCCGGGAGAAAGGATCATGAATCCTGACTTCGGCGTTGGGCTATACAGATATCTTTTTGAGCAAATACCCTCAGAAGAGTTACAGGATAAAATTCGAGGCAATATTATTAATCAGACAACAAGATATTTGCCTTATATATCTATCAAAAATATGATATTCGAAACAAGCGACAACTCCCCCTTGACAACAGACTTTAACACTCTGTATATAAAGGTGGAATATTATATAAAAAGCCTAAATGCTTCTGATGTTCTAGAAGTTAGTGTTTCTGAAAACGTTTTTTAATAAAAAACACTATTTATATCGTCAACATATTTAAGAGGATAATACTTTGGGCAACTATAAAGAAACTCCACCTATATCATATACTAGCAGAGAGTTTTCTACAATAAAAGCAGATCTAGTCTCTTATGCTAAGAGATACTACCCAGATACAGTAGCTGATTTTAGTGAAGCATCATTTGCATCTATGATGGTTGATATGGTCGCATATGTTGGCGATGTTCTTTCGTTTTATGTTGATTATCAAACAAATGAATCTTTCCTTGACACAGCTATTGAATACGATAACGTATTCCGATTGGCTAGGCAGATGGGATTTAAGCCATCGAGATCTTTTACATCAACAGGCGAGGTGACACTATACATAATAGTTCCATCTTTAACAGCAACCGGGCAAACCGGACCTGACATGGCATATGCTCCAATACTAAAAAATGGTTCTAAATTTATTTCTTCTGGCGGTGTTATCTTTACATTGACAGAGGACGTAAACTTTTCTACTTCAGCTAACGAAAAAGTTGTAGCTTCCACTAATTCTTCGACCGGAGTTCCCACATCTTATGCTATCAAGGCATTTGGAAAGCTAGTCTCGGGAGAGTTTAAAGTAGAGTATGTTGGCGCTGGTGCCTTTACTAGATACCCTCGATTTGTTTTAGCTGACACAAATATTGTCGAAGTAATATCAGTAATCGATTCTCAAGGCAATAAATACTATGAAGTAGATCACTTAGCACAAGATATTGTATATGAGGCTGTTAAAAACACTAAGTCTGATAAATCTTTAGCGCCATATGTTGTAAAACCAAGACCAGTTCCGAGAAGATACACCGTGGAGATGGTTGGTAGGAATACATTTTTACAGTTTGGGCATGGATCAGACAAAAACCTAACAACCGAAAAGATAACGGACCCATCAAAGGTTGTCTTACAGCAACATGCAAAAGATTACGTGACAGACAAGACGTTTGACCCGACTAATCTAATAGAGACAGATAAACTAGGTGTAGCGCCATCAAATACCACTTTGACGGTAATATACAGAGCAAACACAGCCAACAATGTAAATATTTCTTCTGATTCTTTAGCTGAAACATCAGATTTGCAGTTCTCTTTTGATAACGCTGCATCTTTGAATTCTTCACAAATCTCAAACGTCATATCAAGTTTGCAGTTCGAAAATGAAAGCCCAATCGTTGGGGATACAACACTTCCTGATGTAGAAGAGATAAGGAATAGGGCTTTGGGTTTTTATTCGGCACAAAACAGAGCAGTAACAAAAAGAGATTATATTTCTTTAATATATAATATGCCTCCCAAGTTTGGGTCAATAAAAAGGGCAAATCTAACTCAAGATACAAATTCATTCAAGAGAAACCTTAACTTATATGTTGCTTCTGAAAACCAAAATGGAAATCTTATACAATGTCCTGCTACAATAAAGAATAACTTAAAAACATGGCTATCTAGATATAAAATGATTAATGACACGATAGATATTTTGGATGCAAAAGTTATTAATATCTTTATAGAATATCAGGCTTTGGTAGATTCGGAAGAAAACAAATTTGGAGCTTTAGACAATATCAACCAAGAGTTATCAGCTTTTTTCTCAAATAAATATGATATTGGAGAACCATTTATGTATTCGGATGTTTATGGAGTTTTAAAAGATATTCCATATGTTCTGGATGTGCAAGATATATTTGTGGGGCTAAAAACAGGTCCTGCATACAGTACGAGTTATTTTGATATTCAAAGAAATACTTCATCCGATGGAAGAATGATAGTCTGTCCCGAGAATCATATTTTCGAGATAAGATACCCAAGTTCAGACATAAGAGGGACTATAGTTTAATGCCTATAAAAAGATACATAGCAGAAGCTGACAATACAATAACAAACGCTTTAAAGAGTGATCTGTCTACCCGTGGCACAGGCTCAAATATGGGAGCATCGGATGTATTAGAGTCTTTTTATATCTACGGTCAAGTTTCTAACGGAACTGCATCAATATCCAATTCTGCTGAAAAGTCTAGAATATTAGTTCAGTTTGACATAGATAAAATGAATCAAGATCGAGCAGATGGATTAATACCTGCTAGCGGAAGTGTCATTTGGAACCTGAATATGTACAACGCCCCGCATGCCTTTCAGACACCCAAAGATTTTAAAATGGCTATAAAGGTGTGCTCTGGCTCTTGGCAAGAGGGTCGCGGCTTGGACATGGAAAACTATTCTGATGAAACATACCAGAGCACAGGATCTAATTGGATTTACAAGGGCGCAGCAGGTGATGGCAACTCTACTTGGCTAACTGAGGGCGGTGACTTTGCAGAAAGTTCCTTGTCCCCAGCATATACAGCTTCATTTACTGACGGAACAGAAGATTTATCCGTTGATATTAGTGACATTGTTGAAGATTGGATGACTGGTGGAGTAGCCGCAAATGCAAACTTACAAGCATCAGAAACAGGAACAATCCCCGATGATTATCATGGGGCGCAATTTACTTTAACTGATTCTCAAGGAACTTCTATAACATATGTTTTTGATAAAAACACCACGACAAGCGCAGGGAGCACTATAGGGGTTTCGGGGCTAAATACAAATACAAAGATAATACACAAAATTAGAGATGTCGTTAATAATACAACGCAACTAAGAATGGCTGCAACTGACAATATGGCAGCCAGCCCCCAAAACGCTGTCGATTTAACCATGGATGATATTGGATTGGCAGGAAATAATAACGGCGGTCTCGGCGTGTTGGATATTACAGGGGCTTCAGGGGACCAATTATTTAGGGGACTTCAGTTTCAAAACGGAACAGGTATTCCCAACTACGGACTAGGTGTCTTCTTATCTTCTAGTTATGAAACGGGTTCTTATTCATATTATACTAAAAAATTCTTTGCTAGATCAAGTGAATACTTTTTCCTTAGACCGAACTTGGAAGCACAGTGGGATGATACTAAAAAAGATAACGCAGGCAACTTTGTTGCTAGCAGTTCTTTAGCATCGGCAGAGGACAATATAAACACCCTGTTCTTGTACAACTACGTCAAAGGAAAGCTACAAAACATACCAGCAAACGCAAGCCACGCCAATACCAATATTATTTACGCTAGTATATATTCAAACTCGGTGGGGAATATATACGATAAAATTCCGTTACCAGTCGGCGGAGGCGTGACAACCACCGGCTTTCATAATGTAACGGGAGGCATCTACATAGGACCTGAAGGGGCAGTCACAGGGATATATACTGCTTCGCTAGCCATGTCGCATTCTTTGGACGAGGTATATCCAGTGTGGCACTATGAAGATTTGGTATCTTATCATACCGGAGCAGCAATATCTGTTAATCAGATTAATGCTTCCAACTATAATCCGAATGAAAAATATATAACAACCATCGAAAACCTTAAGCCCTCTTATCAAGCAGAGGAAACAGCCAGATTTAGATTGTTTATCAGAGATAAAAAGTGGGATCCTAATAACTATACAGTAATGCAATCAGAACAACAACCAGAGATTGTTGAAAATGCATACTATTCTCTATATAGAGTATCTGATGATTATGAAGTTATACCTTATGGGACTGGAAGCTCTATATCTCCACAGTCAAATGGGACAGCGGACACATATACTAGGCTGTCTTATGATGTTTCCGGCAACTATTTTGATTTAAACATGCAGTTGTTGCAGCCCGGATACCAATATGGTTTTAAGTTTGCTTATTATTTAAATGGCTCATATAGAGAACAAGAAGAAATGTTTAAGTTTAAGGTTGAGGAATAATGCCAAAGTCGACAGATATAAAGAATCTTTTTAATAAATCTAAAGTAGTGTCTTCCTCTAGTATGGATGAACTTGGTCGCAAGATAGAATCTGTCGACTATGTGCATGAATTTCTAGAAGACAGGGGTAGGTTTTTCCCAAACATTGATTTTTCTAATCCAATACACTTTGCAAGATTCGGATCAGCAGAGGAATATTATAAGAAATCAATTGAAAATATCTATAAGACTTATCCCTATGATGGCTCCTTAAAAGAAAAGTACGAGTGGCACAACTCTTCATCCTATATTGATAACTATATTTTTGATCAAGAATACCCTAGAACAAATGGGTATGTTGTTTTGGGTCAAAATTGGGGTAGCATAGCTGGCACAGTTGATGCAACTGGCGATGGAGATTCAATATATAAAAAGTCTACAACACCTCAGTATATATCGATTCAGGGTGGTCCAAATGCTGCATCTAATTTAACATACGAGTTAGATAGCCCATTAGAAACACCTGATCTAAAGAAGAAGAGGTTTAAAGCAAACTATTATGATACAACAAGTAGCCTAGATCAAAACTTAAATATCGACGGCGTATCAGGAAATACTGTAGAGTTCTGGCTAAAGTTGCCATCAACACCCACGACAAATCAAACATCTCCAGCGCATGCTTATTTCGATTTGTGGAATGGTCAAAGCGGAACTTCTCACGCCTATGGGCGTATATTAGTTGAGACAGTATTCGATGTTGCAGGGGGAAGCCCTGATGGATCTTATCTAGGAGATTCTATTTTTTATATTAGTTACGCTTCTGGATCTTCTGGAGTTCAAAGAGCGAAGGTAGGGGCTTCAACTTTTCCATCAAGCGAAAATATAACTTTATCTGACTGGAATCATTATGCGTTTGTTATGCAAAATAATCCCACAGGATCAGACCATTTATTGATGAAGCTATATGTAAATGGTAATCTCATTGATGCGGTTCATACTGGTTCTCAAATATCCTCTGTTGGAACAGCACCATTCAATGCGAACATTGGCGCTTATAGGTCTGGTCCAACCTTGGCATTGGCTTCGGCTGGCGTTGGTGACGGTTTCGGATCTTTGTCCGGATCCTCCATAGACGAGTTTAGGTTTTGGAAAACAGCAAGAAACTCAGAACAAGTCGGCTTAAACTGGTTCAAGCAAGTGGCGGGAGGTACTAACTCTGACTTTGGAGCTTATACATCTAAGTTTACAGGATCAGCAAATCCAGTTGATCTAGGTGTTTATTATAAGTTTAATGAAGGGATTGCGGGAACTAACGTATTAGACAGGGTAGTTCTTGATTATTCGGGTCGAGTATCAAATGGTACAATAGAAAACTACAATACATCCCCAGATATGAGATTCACTGGATCAGCCATTGTAAGCGCTTCTGCGGCACAATCCGAGTTTAAGGATCCTATTTTATATAAAAATCATCCAAGCATAGTATCTTATTACAACAACGCCTTATTGAAAGGTAGGGAATATGATACGAGAAACTCCATGGGCACATACGGAATGATGCCGCAATGGATGCTCGATGAAGATTCAGAGAAAGATTCTTTTAAGTTAAGAGAAATGACTCAAATCATATCCAGTTATTTTGATGAGTTGTTCATCCAAACAAAACAAATGCCGAAATTGCAAGATATTGCATATGTTAGCGGCAGCCTGACAGGGAGTAGCTACAAGCCTTTACCGTTTGCAAATCGATTGCTAACAAGTCATGGTTTTGAAGCACCAGAGCTTTTTGCGAATGCAGATGTGCTAGCCACTCTTGCGAATAGAGACAACGTAAGAGAATACGAAAAAACACTTTTTGATGTAAAAAATCAACTTTACACAAATGTTTATAACAATCTGATGGCTATCAATAAGTCAAAGGGTACAGAAAAATCAATACGCAATCTTTTAAGAAGTTTGGGCGTAGATACAGAGTTGTATTCAATCAACTTTTATGCTAACAACGCAGAAATGACTTTGAATCAATCAATATTGCCAACAACGGTTGAAAAAAACTTTGTTGATTTCTCTCATACATCAAGTTTTGGAGGCTCTGTTTATCAAAGCACATCCTCTACAGATACCAACACGGTCCCCTATATAACTGGAAGTAGCAATGAAAGTGGTGGGTTTGATAAAGAAATTGGCTTCACTCTAGAAGCAGAGACTATTTTTCCAAAGCAGTTAGATTATGAAAATCCCGCTTATGCAACAAGAGAATATACCCCGCTCACAGCCTCTATTTTTGGTATGCACACTGTGCCAACAACTCAATCGAATGAGGGAGATACATCTTGGTCTGAGGACGATTTTGCAAACTTTCAAGTGTATGCGGTAAGAGATAGGTTTAATAAGGGCGGTTTAAACGGAGTCCTAGATGACGAAGTATATTTTGTTCTTACTAGTACAGAGCCAAATACATCAACCCCAAAGATATTTACAACTCTTACATCTGAAAAGTATAGAGATGTTTATGATAATCAAAAATGGAACTTTGCCGTCAAGGTATATCCAGAAGCATACCCAAATCTAGGCATCGTGTCTGGAACAACAGGTCATAGAGTGGAATTCCATGGGTACAATACTATTGGAGATGAAGTTGTTAACTCATTCGCATTGAGTTCAAGTATTTCTGAAGCTAACGGCACAAAGATGCTTTCTAGAAAGAAGAGAGTTTATATTGGAGCGCATAAAGAAAACTTCACAGGATCTTTACTGCAAGGAACCAACATAAAGATTTCTGCATGTAGATACTGGGGTATACCCCTAGAAAGAGATGAAATAGTAGCACACGCAATTGATGCTTCAAACTATGGATTATTCAATCCAAATGAAAATGCATACTTGTTTCAGGATTTTAAAATAAATGTACCAAAAATGGAAACCCTTGCTTTAAACTGGGAGTTTAGCACCCTAACAGGGTCCGACTCTAGCGGAGACTTTGAAGTGGGGGATTTAAGTTACGGTGCTGGCGAGATTCCCAATAGATATGGAACAGACCTTTCCGTCCTTCTAAATAGAAGGCACACTGGTCGCGGCATAGGTTTCGGATCAAATAACACAGAGTGCATAACTAAAGATTTTGTCTTTGCATACAAGCAGCAAGTACCAGACAATCTTGACATATCTGACACCATTAAGGTTCTTCAACGAGATGACGAAATGTTCACCCCTAGAACTAAGCCAATCAAGTTCTCTATGTCTATAGAGAAGAGTATGTATGAGGTTATTTCTGAGGAAATGCTCAATTTTATGGCAGCCTGTGTGGACGCTAGCGCTTTGGAAACATTAGTCGGTCAAGGAGTAAATAAATATAGGAGCAAATATAAATCTTTAGAGAAAGTAAGAAATCTTTTTTACGAAAAAATATCCAATACGCCAGATCTAGACAAATATTTAGAATATTACAAATGGCTTGATGGGGCAATATCTCAAATGTTGCAATCTATTGTACCAATGTCTTCTGGGTTTAAAGACATAGAAAATATTGTAGAAAGCCACGTATTAGAGAGGAGTAAATACCAGCATCGTTTTCCAACAATGGAGAAAAAATCAGATGATCCAGAGGGAACAATCAGGGGCATTAATGAGTTAGTTTATGATTGGGAGTTTGGGCATGCCCCAACTATACCCATCGCGAATAATATAGCCGCTACAACAACTATCACGGCAGAAAACGCACCGGCAATTGGCGAAGCAATAACGCTTCGAACTTCGGCAGGCATTAGCATTACTTTTACATGTCACGGATCTGCCACAAACAGTAATCAGTTCGCAAGGACAGGCGCAGATCATGGTCTGACTAACTTAAAAACCGCCATAGAGCTAAACTCAGCTAGCAATAGTGCGATGACGGTCAGCAGCGTTTCCAACCTTGGTGGTCCGGGTCCGTCATACAGAATAACAATAACACAAAAAACAGCAGGAATCGCTGGAAACACTACTGTAACAAACAATCTGTTTGCCTATACGATTGCTGGCGCTGCTTCTGCTGCTTCAGATGGTTTATTTTCTGGAGGTATAGATGGCAACCAGCGAGACAATTGCTTGTGGTGGAATAAGAAAGTAACAAGAGATGACGCACGGCTACCAGTTGGTAATCAGGGTGTTGATTTTAGTAGAATGAACATCCATTCTGCTTCTTTGCAAGTGTTTAACAGAGATTTTAATAAGCCATATAAAATCACAATCGATGAAGCGCAAACAAAGACAAGATTAAAAAAGAAAGCAGTTACATTATCAGAAATCAGACCTTTTGATAATAGTAGAAATATTACATTTAATACAACGACTTTTATTACTTCAAGCGTTATATGCAGCGATGATGGCAAAATAAATCCTAATATAAAACGAAAAGCGGATTTTCAAGCTGAAGTATCTGATGCATCAAACACACAGTCAAAATATTCTGCTGATTTAATCGTACCTTACTCGTTTTATTCGGCTTCTGTCAATAATGCTGCAACAGGAGTTCCAACCGGATATCAAGCCGGTTCTGATCATTTAAGTGACTATTATATAGAGACAAAAGAAGTCCCGATGCAAGGACCGTTTACCCAGCAGCATGTTGGTGGTAATCAACATAGAAATCTTGGTTTCGCTTACAAGCCAGCACAGCTAAATGGACCGACAGAGCCAAGAAAAGATACATTTCCGCAGGCGTGGTATTTGCTAGCAACTCTGGCAGGAGGACACTTATATTATACCATTGTTAATCCGTCTTATTTCATGCCAGTCGGTTTAGACCTACCAAGGGCAGATTTTACAAGAGATTTTATAGCAAAAAGCCCGGTAAATATAAAGAATATTAAAACCGATACAACTTCTTTTACTAGTAGTTATGGCTCGATATTACCAATAGGGAACTATGTAAACGCTTATGAAGTCGTACAAACGGCAGACAGAAGTGTGAATAACAGATATTTTGCAGAAAACAATGGTATTTCCACTGCTTCTGCAACTTCGCCATCGATTTTTGGCTTGAAAGATTATGCAGTTCCTGATAGGGGCAGACACTCTGCCATTATGGTCAATCGATTTTCTGCACCCGGAGGTCCTGAAGTTAATAGTCCGGGGTACTTAGATGCGGAATCGGAAACGTTTTCTGTTTACAATGCTCTGCCTTTTAGAAATTTAACAGTCAGACAACCCTTAAAGACGTTTTTGACAAATCATTCACCATTTGCGGGTCAATCAGTTGCTGCTACAACAACAATAACAGCCACAAATGCTCCGACTGCGGGTAGATTTATTACCATTGTCACTCCCGATAGGTCATCCCTCACATTACTTAGGGCGACATTTACAAGTGATGCATCCACAACCAGCGCCACATTGTTTTCGAGAGGCGGGTCTCAACATGGTCTTGATAACTTAAAAACCGCAATCGAAGCCAGTTCAATCGCCTCAAGCGTAAATGTTGACTTACGTCGGACTGACACATCCGTATATGTTCTGACAATCACACAAATAGCAGCCGGTCCCAAAGGAAATACGATTGTAACTAGCAATCTGGATAGCTACACAGTAGCAGGAGCCTCATCCGCAGCATCTAATGGAAAATTTTCTGGTGGTGCGGGAATCGACGGCGTAGGAATGTCTTCATTCCACAAAACTCAACGAAACGGTGCAAAAAGAATACAAATGACCGAAGCAGGGGTTTATAATACGGCAGAATCAGTTACAACGGCTAGTGTATACGATAATTATTGGGTTCAACACATGATCCCTCAAAGCGATCTTCAATATTCTTGGATAACAGCATCAGCAACATCTTTCCCATTTGGATACTCGCAGCCAGATCCGAGCAATGCTAGTGAGGCTTCTTCCGATATAACGTTTGTTTCATCTAGTCAGGTTGTCTCTTTTGTGGCAAATCTAGGCGCAGGAGTTCTAAGAAATTTCGGATCAGAAAACGTTACAGGAACACCAACAGATTTTGTAGGATTGAACTATCACACTATTAGTGATATTACTTCTTCAACAAACACTTTAGGACACTCTCTTAATACTAGTTTTGTCGACTTTTTAATTCCAGAAACTGACGCCAATCTTAAAGCTGGCTATATTGGTAATAGCGCTATTTTAAATGCAATTAATTTAAACAGAAACGGAAAAGGTGGATTTTCATCTTGGAAACAAGTCAGACAATCATATAATCCTCTTGTGAGGAATATGCATAAAACCAATAGATATTCTATATTAACAGATGCTGCTAAAGGAACCTTGGCTAGTTATACAGAGCCTCCTGTGTCTTTTAAGAACTATCCCTTGATTCACAATTTTATTTTAGACACAAACGACGATATTGTAATCAAGAGCATGTATGATAGCGATTTTGAAATATTTTCAAATAACCAAATAAACGAAAAAATACCATATCAAGGTAGAGATAAGAATGATCAAGTTTATGATGATCTAAAGAAAATATATATTAATCGGAGTTTAGATACAAGCCAAAGTTCAATAAAGAGCTTTGTATCTTTGAAATATAAGCAAACTGTGTACCCAAAGAATAAAAATACAGGCTTAGGAAAAGTTAGAGGCAGGGAAACATATACCGTATCTAGTGGATCGGAAAACTTTAACAAGCGCATGGGTGATTCAACTGCTTTTTGGAAAGACAGTATTGACGCAAGATTGAGATCGGATTCAACTGCGAAAAATGCTGAAAATCTCATAATCTCTAGCGGATCGACTTATTACGGCATGTCAGATATGAGCATTTGGCCTCTTGATGCGGAACAGCCATTCTTTGATCTAATACAAGCATCAAGTTCAACAGCTATGGATCTTGGCTCTTATGGTGACGGCAACTATTTGGCTCCGATTGGTCCTAGTGGGTCATTTTTGAGTCCCACAATAGAATCAAGGTGGAAAGATGTATCAAAAAATGGGGAACTCTCATATGCTGGCTGGATCTATACACTACTTCAGCCAAACATTCAAGGAAAAGCAAGAATAGACGGCGGATTGACGAGTTTGACGCCTACTCCAACTCCAACTTCATCAGGACCTTTTAACAAGGAAGATAATCCGATTGTACCAACTGCCTCATTTCAGTTTGAGTATCCAAATCTAGTTCCAAGCGGAACAACTAACTACCGCAAAGATTTAACAGGAGTAACAAGGCAAAGTAGAGTTCCATCTGGTAACTTGTCTCTAATCCCTCCCTACAGAGCAGATGTAATATCTGGCAGAACTCCGTGGTTCAATTCTTATGAGGAATACGCAAGTGACATCCGAAAAATGGCGAAAGAGTATTCCGTATTGCCAGAGTTTAGAATAAGTGACCATATGGAACACTATGTGAACGACGGGATCTTATCAGAAACAAACAACTTCTTAGATATAATAGGGTCTTCCCTAAACAATACGTCTAGTGCGGAAAATGAAAGCGGGAAAGTAAATAATGATTTCTTTAAGATCTATTCCCATAGTGATTTCTTATCAAGCTTCTCTGTTTTAAAAGAAGATCATCAGAAAAACAACACAGCAGGGCTTTCTAGATTAAGGCTGAAGTGTAGTGGGATAAAAAAACTACTCCCATACCAAGGATTCTACCCCGCACTAAGATCTGTTCAACTTGGCTCGATGTTTTCTTCTTCCTTTGGAAAAAAAGAATATTTAACAGGATCAAGCTTGAGAGACGGCAACATGGAGCGCTTGGCAGCACTATATCAACCTTTCTTTGCTCCCGGTGTATTTTTCAACACAATCAAGTCTGGTGTCGCCGTGAGTTATCCGGTACATACTGGGACTTTACCGACTTCTGACATGATGCAAAGAGATAGCCTGTACTCCCCCTCCACTTATTTTATTAATCCGGGTACAGGCACTATTGGGACACATCATCCGGGTGGTCCCTTATCTGACGTTCCAAACTACGATATTCCTTTCGAGGCAATATTGAATCCCGCTAGGTATATACCAGAATCTTCTTCTCTAGGCAGAGAGAACCAATTGTTACCGGCATCTAATATGTTTTTTGTCTACCCTCATTTAACATCGAGTGTCAATAATCGTGATCATATTGATGGATTTTATTTAAGACAAGGGGATGCCACTAGTGGTACAGTCCGATCTGGGGCATCTGGATCAACAGCGGGGCAGATATTTGTTGAATGGCAAGGCAACAGCGACTCTCTTTATTCATTAGCATCTAATAACTTTTTTGCAGAAGTTGAAAATCTATTTTTAGAAGATAGAGCACCAAGCCATTTTGTCTCAAAAGAAGCCTCCAAATTTAGACCAATGGAAGCGGGAAAGCGATATTACATGGATGTTGTAATGTATAAAACGTCTAGATTTATATCGTATGAAGTACCATCGGGGTCCTTCGAGTATTATGTATACCCGGATAAAAATGCAGGAAGAACAAACGTAAACGAGATTTATTTTATACAAAACTTAAATGGCGATAAGCAGATGACTACTGACGGAGCTAAGATGACTGTGCGCGGAATGCATTATGGACCTCCGTATCAGGCGTCAAACTATTTTTATGGTCTATCTGGCACGGGTAGTGTCGCAGGTGGAATCCCGGCAGCATCTGCATTAGAAGATCCAGCTTATGCCCCACATTGCCCTCCATACTTTTATGGAACTTCTGTCGCTAGAATATCTTTTGTGCCGAAAGATGCACAGGGAGGATTAGATGACGGCGAAACATTGGTATTCGATTTGGATACAATTTTAGGTAATGCACAAATCGAAACAGAATTTTTTAATAAAAATGAAACAGTACCAATGTGGAATAAGAATGGATCAGAAATTTGGAGTAAAACATTTGCTGCGGGATTATCTCAAATGCAACTGTCCTCTTCCGTTTCTTTGTTTGGAAAACTGCAATCAAAGCAAAAGCAATACTCAGCAAATGCGGGGATCGATGGCATATATAATCCAAATCAGGTAGGGACACCCGGAGTTGGGCAAGATGGATTTAACAAGTGGGTAATCGAGACAAAATTTGAATGTCCGTCTATTAACATGTTCGGCATGGACACGAACGCACTGGGCGCTGGCTCCCCCGGAGACGGAAGATCTACTGCTCCGGGAAGCGAAAGGCTGTACACCAAGGGGATATGGAAGGGTTACGGAAATCCCCCACGAGGAAATGAGGGTATTTATTTTGGTTTAAAAGAGAGTTTTCCAGAAAAACTCACAGCAGAGGGTCTTCCAAAAAAAGGCTCGCTAACAGGATCGTTAATCAATACCTGCGGATTTGAAAGTACGGAGAAAAGAGTGGGAGAAATTGCATCTGCTCGAAAAATGTTCGAAGCTATCGTTGCTGTTCCACTAGATAAAGACAATAATCCGATACCAATAGCAAAATATATATTTGATAAGCAAAAAGAGAATTTACAAAATGGCAAACCAGCGGTTGTTGCCGGAGATTACGATGCAAAATCGGATATAACTCAGACCTCTATTGGAGATATGATCACAAAAATGAACAGGTATTATGTACCGCCCCAAATGGACTTTTTGAGAAATGAAGAGATCGATCCTTTTGTGATGTATATTTTTGAGTTCGATCACACATTTAGCAAAACAGACTTATCATACATTTGGCAAAACTTAATGCCAGATATTTCAATAACGGCTGAAAAACAGTCTTCATTTGTAGACCACCCTGTGGGGAGTAAGTTTGAATTCTACGGATCAAATATCGAAGACAGCGAGTTCGGATCTGATACAAGGTGGATGGTATTCAAGATTAAACAACGTGCAAGAAATAACTACGCAGCCATGACTAAAACATCCGAAAGAGCAAGTGGTTTTGATAAGAATACTGAAGAAGATTTAAAATCAAAGGGGATCTACATTAGCGGAGATCAGGAGTTGAAGTACAGTTATAACTGGCCATATGACTTCTGCTCTTTGGTTGAGTTGGCAAAGGTAGATGTAGAAGCTACCTTTTCTCCTGCTGAAGACGGAATAGAAGAAAGCAGCATTGTAGAAACTGTAACTAGAGTAAAGGATGCATCCACTGGCGAGTACATAGAAAGAGAAAGGGTACTGCAAGAAACAAGAAAAGAAAACCTAAAACGTTCGGAACAGCCTAGTACAGCCGTGCCTATGGGACAGTTACGCACTGGTAATCCAAAAGAAAGATAAAGTAAGAACTATTTAAGATTATGGAATTATTTAATAGAAAAGAAGAAGTATTAGATATACAGCTAACTCAATATGGCAAGCACAAGTTGTCAAAGGGTAAGTTTAAGCCTGTATATTATGCTTTTTTTGATGATGATGTTATATATGACACTAACCATGGTGACAATGGATATGAAGAGGTTCAAAAGGAATCTGAAGATAGAATAAAGTCCGCATTAAGACCCAAAGCACAGCCTATAACATACGGCATAGAATCATTTATTTCAAGAATACAAGAGTATGCTGAATATGCAGAGCAGCAGGGGTCGATTAATAGTGCAAACGATTATACTGTGAAAAAATTGACAGCCCCCCCTCCTTCAAAACTAAATAATTATACATTGACAAATCCACTGGGAACTTCGAAGCTTAATTCATACTTTCTTCCTTATTGGAACTTAAGTAGCTTAGTTGGAGAAATCAAATCATCTTCTGAATACCTAACCGGCTCCCATGATGCGGAAAGAATACCGCAAATAGACATAGATATATTTTATGAAACTTTTATAAGCAAAGGAAATCTAACAGGCGACGATGACGAGGAAGGAATAGGTGTAACATCTAATGGAGAGTTATTTAATTTGAATGTCGATGGAGTCGCAACAACCGCCGGTTCCCCCGAGTCGTATGAAGACACCAGCGTTTATGCGCCGACAACATATGATGACGGAACACAAGTTCTTATTAGGAGAGGATTTTCTCTGACTGACTTGATTGAGGGGCATACTAATGATAGCATTGAAAATTTTGATATTGAAGTCTACGAAACAACAGTAAAAATAAAAAATGGAAAAGAGACAGAATACATAAAAAAACTTAAGTTTCGAAATAATGAGTATCTAGAGTTGGGTCAAAATAACGTTTTTAGCGAAAACTTAAATAACAATGTACAGATTGACAGTAATTATGTGGAATATTATTTTGAAATAAAAGTAGATGATGAAATCGAAGATGTCGTGAGAGCGTTAGCTCCAGACACAGAAGAAGTTGCCCTGCCGGTGAACAATTTCGGGGAGCCTTGTGAAGATTAATGGCTGTAACAGACAATAAAATTGAAGTTGTTTTTGATAGTGCGAAAGGTATGGGTGCATTCTATCCTGATATTAAGATAGAAAGCATTTCTTTATATAATAATACAACTGTTTTAAACAGTAAGCAGGATCCCCATATTCAACATCCTGATGAGATATCAGTCACAACTGCTTTTGAAGCAGATATGGCTTCAGCGTTCCAATCAATGGAAGTCCACTTGGACTTATTCGCACTGCTTCCAATAGAAAACAACACATACTTGAGTGCTCTATTCAACGGTGAAATAACCAAGTATCTAAAAATAGGAGTTGTTCAATGTTTAAGTAAAGAACTACATAATAGCATTAGTGCAGATCCTTATACATATTTAAACCCAAAATCAGGTCTGATTATAAAAGAGAATGGTGAATCTATAAAAAAACATACAAAGTGGGATTCGTTTCCTTTTTCGCAAAAACTACCAAATAACATAAACTCAGCACTAGAAAAAGAAAACGGAACTGGTGACACTTCTAACATTGGCATACAGACTAATCTCCCATATCAGAAGATTAAAACAGCCTCCGGGAAAAATCACTACAAAATCCCCTTTAAACACAAGGTGGTTGTACCAGCCAGTGCGGGCGGAAGCCAACCTAGCTTTTTATCATATTTTGTGTTCACCTATTTTGATGTTGAAGATTTTCAAACTAGCGGTATTTCCCTAGGAGATACGGGATATAGCATTGATATAGAGCTTACTCCTAGTTTGGAGAAAAAGCTGTATTTGGGAAGCCCAGCCGTGGACATTGTTATTAGAGATGGTCAACTTGATGACAAGACGTATGCATATAAATATTCATCAATAAAGCCGCCCAACGCTACACCAGAACAAAGACAAGAAATCAATGCATTGGAGGGAAAATGGTATTATGGACCCGCTCATCAAATGCCCAATGGTCAGTGGATGACTGGCGCAAAGCATGGCGCATCCCAGACACCAGCTTATTTAGATAAGTTGACGATACCAAATATTAAAATAAAAGATTTTAGGCAACTAACTGAACTAGAAAGTTTCAACTTCGATTTTAACGAGTTTTCTCAGTATTTCACAAATGACGAAGCTGTTTTAAGTTTGGTCGCAAATGCTGCAACAAAGGACCTGCTCAAGAAGAAAAATACAAACTATTTCTCTGATTTGTACATGTCAAGAGACATAACTGGTTCCAATAGATTTACTTTTTCTGTAAATATGCATGAAATGCTATTATCAAATAGTATGTTTGGAGACTTGTTAATCAAACTACATGCGAATAATAAATCAAAGTATGATGCTTTAATAAAAAAAGCACAAATACAAAGTTTTAAAATATTAAGAAGGAAAACAAAAACTCGCCAAGTGG
>TARA_R110002012_G_scaffold322065_1_pt1 | contig 28981 bp, 19 predicted proteins | sample TARA_R110002012 | Tara Oceans TARA_R110002012 (sample SAMEA4396515) | marine metagenome | biome: Westerlies Biome; feature: [DCM] deep chlorophyll maximum layer (ENVO:01000326); material: water (ENVO:00002006), including particulate matter (ENVO:01000060) such as... | depth 40 m | reverse complement strand
GGCCAAATACCTCTTTTATGGGAGGGGAGGTAGCTCGTAAGCCAATGTTCATGACCTATCATGGCGGTATGGAATTTAGCATCTCCCATAAGTTAAGGTGGTCTCCCAATGGAATTTTTTACTATTCCACCGATAATCGCTATCAGTTTAATATGGGAAGCTACGTCAGCTACAGCTTTAGCGACAACCGCTCACTCAAAGCAAACAACCTCTACCTTACCTTCGGAGTTTGGTATCGATTGAGGGATTCTTTCATTTTCACAACCGGCTTTCAGAATAATAACCTGCAGATGGCTTTTAGCTATGACCTGAACAAAGCTTATTTGTTTACAGAGCCAAACGAATCGCTTGTGCCATCTTTTGAAATTTCATTAACTTACACGTTAGGTAAGGATAAGAAGGGCGGTAGCTCGTCTAATCCATTATTTTAGTTATGAAGAAACTATCTCTAGCATTTGCGGCTTTTCTGGGTTTAACGGTTGCTGCCTTTGGTCAGGGAGCTGTTCAGCTAAATGAGCACGCTGATGAACTGTTTAGAAATGGACATTATGCTGAGGCGGCACAGTTTTACCTTCAGGCACTTGCAGAAGAACCGAACAACCAGCTGGCCACTTTTCAGTTAGCTGAGTGCTATAGGTACACTTTTAAGTATCAGGAAGCTGAGCTTCAGTATGAAAAGATGATTAACCTTTCTGAAGCCAACTATCCGACGAGCCGATATTATTTTGCCTTGATGCAAAAGCTCAATGGAAAGTACCAGGAGGCGATGGAGAATTTTCAGGTTTACCTGAAGTGGTATAATACTAATCCTGATAGAATGCTGGCGTTTAAGACACTCAGGCTACAGGCGCTTGTAGAAAAAGAAGGTTGTCTCCTGGCTCTTAACGAGATGGCTAACCCGGTTCGGCATGCCGAATTCAAGGTGCTGCCATCTCCGGTCAATACGCAATACGATGATTATGCTCCTTTTATATTTAAGGGGGACGCTTCTCTTATGATGTCTTCCTCCAGAAAATCATCGACAGGCTCTGTGTTTGATGCAAGGCTGGGGCAGTCAACAGCTGATCTTTTCAGGTTTGAGCATTCGGGAGATGCGTGGACAGAAATTGGAAATAAAGATAAGTTTTCCAACCTGAATACTAAAAACGGAGAGGGATCCGGTATTTTTAACAGAGACAATACGAAAGTCTACTTTACCTACAATCCGCCAGCTGGGTCGTCAACACCTTCTCAGATATCTAAATCGGAGCTTATCGATGGCAAATGGAGTGAGCCAAAGCCTCTGAATGCAAACATAAATGCAAAAAACACTACTTCAAGGCATCCATCATTGTCTCCGGGAAATGATACGCTATTTTTTGTTTCCGATCGACCTGGTGGATTTGGCCAGACAGATATTTGGTACAGCGTAGATGCTGGCAATGACAATTGGGGGCCTGCTATCAACCTCGGATCTGCTATCAACACCAGCATGGACGAAGCCACTCCGTTTTATGATCAGGAAGAGGGCGTTCTTTTCTTTGCCTCCAATGGACACAGAGGGTTTGGAGGGTTTGATATATTCATGACGAACGGAAATAACTTCGAGAATTCAGAGATTTATAATATGGGTCTTCCATATAATTCAAATCGGGATGATTGGTTTTTTATATTGGGAGAGCAAAGTGGCTATCTTACGTCGGGCCGGGACGGCGGAGTGGGAGGGCAGGATATTTATACCTTCCACATTGAGACCGACCAGGAAATTATTGCTGAAATTCTGGAAGAAGATGTGGTGGCTGGCCGCAGCTCCGTCTTCTCAGATGACTATAATTTCGACACCAACGACATAGAAAAGGTCGAAGAAGTGATCTCTCATTTTCTTGCGGCACGTATGTTCAATACGCAAGCAATGCTTACAGCCGAGCAACAGGCATTTTATGACAACTTATCTGAATCAGACAAGGAGAAGATTGAGAGAATTGTCAATTCCAGGGTAAGGAAGATGTCAGAAAGAGACCTTAGAGCTGTGAGAACCGAAGATGAGTTTTACTACCAGCAGCTTTCTACAGGCGATAAGTATTCAATCAACAGGATGGTGTCGTCTTATCTTGAAGAAGACGGTTTGGGGCTAAATGTGTCGCTAAGCAATGAGGAGAAGGCATACTATGAACAACTTTCAAAGGATGCCAAAGAAAAGATAGACCAGTACATTGCTCTGAAGGTGACGGAGTATCGTGGCAAGGAAGTACAAGACGAGTATTTCCAGTCTTTGCCTGCTGCGGATCAAACTCAGGTAAAAACGTTGGCACGGAGTTACCTCCTTCAGAAAAAATCAATCGAAAATCTAACACTCGGTGTGAACACAAATGTTTTTCTCAAAAAGCAGGACGAGCAATCTATGGAACGGGCCGAGGCTTCCATAGTTAGCCAACTAAAGAACCTGGCACTTGAAAGCGATTTCTCGTTGAACGACAACGACAAAGTATTCTACCAGAATTTGCCTACTGAAGAACAACAGTCTATTGACAGACTTGTGACGGCGTTTCTGGCGGCGAAACCGTCAGATTTTGATAAGAGCATTACTCCGGCGGATCTTGATTTTTACAATAAGAAACCGGCTGGACAAAAGGCGCTTATTGACAAAATTCTTGTTAGAAGGCTTCGGAACTTGTCTTTTTCAGATGAGTATATTTTTAATCACGCTACGGCAAAACAGACCCTGCTGCTCACTAGTTTGAACACCAAAACAAACGGAAATGTAGTCGTGGACGAAGTGGGTAATTTATTAACTGGTGCCAATAAGAATGCTTACAGTGCTCTCAGCGAGGAGGAAAAGTTGAGATTTGCAAGAATGGTGTCCGGGGCCGGTAGCTACGATAAACTAGCCAGTAAGCCGCTGTTGGCACTCGACGAAAATGCATCTGAGCCCTCACAGCTTATCGCAAGTCAGTCCAATAGGCCAATGGCTACCTCTTCGTTTGGCAATGCCGCTGGTTCATCAAAATCAGTTAGCGACCAGGCCCTTGCTCAAGGCAACTCGAAGACAAGCAGTTCAGGTAATACAAATAGTACGAAGCAAAACTCTCCGGCTGTCTCCACAAGCAGTAACCTTGCTTCAAGCGATGGTGGTCAGATCATAGTCGACCGGCGAGACGAGGCTGGTGAGCCCGAATCTGGAAATGCAGTGTCAAAGGTGGCTTCAGGTCGGGCGACGGTAAGTATGACCGCTGACCAAAGGACACTTTATGAAAGCTTGCCCACGAGTAAAAGGCAAGCTATTGATAGGATTGTGGCTGTATCGCTGATCAATAATGACTACACGGGTCACCCGGAGATGTTTGAAGAAGACAAACAAAGGTTTGCTGAGTTCGATTCGGAAGAGAAGCGCATGGCCAGGAGGATGGCAAAGTTTATGACCGAAGATCAACTCTCTGCGGCTGAAATGGGAGCAATCAAGGATGATTTTATCAAATACAAGAACTACAACCCTGAAATCCGAAAGACTTTCAATCACTTGATTTTAACCGAGGCTTTTAACTATTCTCAAGGCAGGAACCAGATGGAACTGTTGACAAAGGACAGAGCGGTTAACAACAGTTTGAATGCAGAGGAGAGAAGTTTAGTGGGGACATTGATAAACGTAAGGGCAAGGTCAAACACGATTTTTGGTGATCAGATTGATCTCGAAAACAAGTACGTTGAGTCGGGTATGGTCATGGCCAGTGTTGATCAATACCAAACTGAAGAGTTTAAGAATATCAAGATTCAAGGGCGTTTGGTAGATATTAAAAGTGGTAAAGCTCTTTCGAACTATCCGGTAGTACTGGCAAATAGTGCTGGTGAAACAATCAAGGTAGGTTATACAAACCAAAACGGGGAGTTTGTATTCGATTATTTGGACGGGAACAAGGCTTATAAGATTCTCTCAAACAGTCAGACTGTGTCGTCGATCAAGCCTGATAACTTTTTCATCAAAGACTTGCAGGTGCGTGGGTACAAAGATGGATACATTGTGCTGAACTATGAGAGCGTCTATTTCGACTCCGACGCCACCAATATTCGGGATGAGGGCATTGTGACGATGAATAAGTTGATCGAGTTATACAGGCAGAACCCTGAAATTGAGATCGAAATTCATGCACATGCTGATAGCCAGGGAGAACACGACTACAATCACAGACTGTCTGACTTGCGGGGAGACGCTGTTTATAAATATCTTGTAAGTCATGGTGTGGACGAAACTGCCTTGACTGTTTACTACAACGGAGAAGGTGACCCTGTGGCCAGTAACCTTACGGCGTATGGACGGGCATTTAACAGAAGGGTGGAGCTTGAGGTATACTCTACAAAACCATTACAAACTGATCTGGCGAAGATTTACGTAACCCGACCCGGCGCTTCTATTGATGCTATCGCCAGGGCATTCAACTTGCAGGCAGATAGGATAAAAGCGATGAATGGCTTGCAATCGGAAGTTGTTAAGCCATATACACCCATTAGGATCGAGGGGAAGAACGGCATCAAGCCAAGCCTGAGTCTCCTGGTTGAATTGAATGACCATGCCGTCAATTACAAACAGTACAAGGTAAAAAAGGGAGAATCTATCATATCGATAGCTGAAAAATTCAACCTTCCTGAAGAGCTGTTGCTTGAATTGAACAACCTGAATGGCTACCAACTGAATCCGGGAGACATAATTGATATTTACGTTTCTTACTAGCAGTAAGTACCTTCAGACCCTTTGTTTGTCGCTAAGGCTTGTCTAAGGGTCCAACTAAAGTTGGGGAGTCTTGGAAGGACTACCATGAGAAAAAACGGTATTTCCTGACTATTAGCTGTTAACAGTGGGTATATCAAGAAGTTACAACCCGGAAATAGGCTGGTTAAAGCTTTTTCTGGGTTTTTAATTTGCAAGGAGGCCCTTCATATAATTTTCGGATCAAGTAAAAAATCTGGGGGATAAAATTCAAAAGGAGTGTTATTCGATTCCGCAAATTGACGGTAATAAAAAAGCAAAACTGGTTCAATGTGTCTCGCCAGACCGGGCTTCTCCAGCCGGATAGGCTTGCATCTTTCGCTTTTTTATGCAAGTACAAAACACCCATCCCAAAAATCAATCCCCCAGAAATACAGATAGATTCTAATTTTCAAGAGAGCCCTTTGAACCTGTGAAAAGGTACTATAGTACATTTCCAGAGGATTGCGTCGCTGGGTATAAATTTCAAGATTGGAATCAGCCTTTTCCAATCAGAATGAATGAACCCCAGAAATAGGGACTTTCATATTTCTCCCTTACGTTCATCTGTGCCTTTCGAAATGACTGCCGGATGTTTCCCGAACTCAGGTAGTACTTGTAAAAGGAAATCATCAGGTCTTTAGTGACCTCGTCATCAACCTTGTTCAAACTCAGGATCAGGTTCCTGGCTCCGGCCACTTTAAGAGCTCTCTGAAGACCATAAACGCCCTCGCCATTCATTACTTCTCCCAATCCTGTCTCACAGGCAGACAATACCACAAGGTCTGTGTTGTCTAAGTTAAGGTTCATTGCCTCGTAGGCAGTTAAAATACCATCTTCCGACTCCAGGTCTGCATCCTTTCCTGTCACATAGTCTACAAAGAAATTGTTGGCATCAGCAAGCACAAGACCTGACTTGAATAACGGGTTAGTGTCAGTGGTGTTAACATTCTTTGAAATAAATGGTGGATTATCAAGGAAGTAACCATGGGTAGATATATGTAGAATCTTAGGACTTACCAGACCCTTTATTCTTTCTTCTCTAGCTAGCTTATCTGTACTTATTTTAGAATTCCAACCAGAGTCTCTCAGCATATCATCAATGGCATGTATTTCAACCATGGTTCCTGGCAGGGGCTGGAACATATTGATAAAGGCTGTTTTGCTATTTGTTGCCAGCTCACTGGGAATGTGACCATAGTCAGGATTACCGATAAGGATGGCTGTTTTCTCATTGTTTTTTTCGGCTCTGCTGAATTCTACAACGTCTTTGGTACTCGTGACAAAATTTACGTCAAGCAAATCGGCCAGGTATTTCTTTTGATCAGGAATGAATAATGTTTCAGGGTTAAACTTATTGTAGACCCCATCAGGAGAGAAATAGATTTTTTTCACGCCACCTAAACGTTCCTGTATTTTGGCCCAAAACTGCACGTAGGTTTCGTTGTCTGTTACACCAAATTTCAAAGAATTGAAAAACGCTGAGTAATATTGTTTTTCGAGTTGATTGCCATTGTCGAGCAGAACCAGCTCGGGGTTCGTGTATGAGTCGGGCTTAATAATTAGGGCGGCATACTGTATGTGATCCGAGAAACCGTAGATGAGGTTGTCGTTGTCGCCGTACAGGCTTTTGAACTCCCGGAATCTGACAATTTCTACAGCCGCCTCGCCTTCCTTGAGGTTTCTTCTAATGTCGACCCAGCTGTATTGCTTATCATCTCCAGAGGTGAAGTAGGATGACTGGTAAGCCAGTTTCTTTTCAAGATTATTAATGTTGACCTCAAGTTCATTAATATTGATATTCATCTCCTTGAGCTTGGCTGTACCCACCTGGTAAAACTTTGCCAGACGGGCTTTCAGCGTCTTCCAGAGAATAAAGTCCTGGATCAATTGCTCATCACCGCTGGCGAGTACATTCTTCCTCACTTTGTCCGAGGCGTAGAAAATAATAGCCTTTGTTGCCAGTTGGTTGTCGTATAGGTCTCCCAGTATCGCCGGGGACTCTTTCATAAGCTTAAGCGCTATAGTGTTGAAGCGCTCTACATCCTCCCGAACCGTGTTGTAAAAAACTTCCCTTTCAATTTCGCTAAGAGCAGGAAATATTTTCGCTACCTGCCCAACCTGTATTTTGATAGCCTCCTTGAAAAATTCACCTGATTTTTTTGGTTGATCATGTGTGATATAATACAGGCCAAGATTCTCCAACGACCGAGCATAAGAAGGGTGATTTTCGCCCAAGCTCACTTTTCGCAGGTTTAGCGCCTGAAGATAAAGTGCCTCCGCTCTTTGATGATCCCCTGTGTTCGAGTAGAGCACGGCCATGTTGTTGATCAAAGTGGCATAGTCAGGATGACTTTCCCCCAAAACTACTTTGTCTATCCTTAGGGCGTCTTCATAGTATTTTTTCGCCTCATCATATTTTTTTTGAGTCCGACGGATTCCAGCTATGTTGTTGAGTGAAGTAGCGTACTTTGGGTAGTATTCTCCATAGTTGGCCTTGTATATATCAGCTGCCTCCTTGAAGAGCTCAAAAGCTTTGTCTAAGTCGCCTCTGTCGTTGTAGTAACTGGCCAGGTTGTTCGCAGCGGTGGCGTAGTTGGGGTGCCGGGGGCCAAATATTTTCTTACTGAGAACAAAGGCCTCCTGCAGGTGACCTCCTGCCTTTTCATAGTTACCCAGGTCTATGTATAGAATTCCCAGGTCATTCAATGTTTCCAAAATAAGTCCCTGGTCAATTCCTTCCCTCTTCTTTTTCAGCTCAAGCGTTTTCAGAAGCACTCTTTCAGACTCCCCGTATTTACCCAAATACTCATACACTATCCCCAGGTGCTCCAGATTTTCAAGGTATTCTAATTTGTGAGTGAGTGAATTGGCCTCATACAGCTCGTCGCTGTGTTGGATAAAAGAAAATGCTTTGTCGGGTTGCCCCAGTTTAATGTAGATTCTTCCGAGGTCGCTATAGGAGTTAGCCATCAGAAACATTACAGTCGAGTGATTTTGTTCGAGCAGCGTATGGGCCTTCTCAAAATTTACGACGGCCATCTCCAATTCGCCTATGTATTCATAGAAGGCTCCCAGTTCCTGCATTGCCTTGATATAGTCCGTACTGCTATCCCCTTTAATTGCACCAATCACTTGTACCAGCTCTTTGTAAAGCCGCTCTGATGCTCCAAAATCTCCCAAGATCTTACTAACATTGGCTGCGTTGGTCAAAGCATTTGCGTAATCCTCATTGCTGGTTTGCCCAAGATTTCGCCAGGTTTCAACAGATTTCAATAGATACTTCTTGCTATTACCCAGGTCGTCCAGGTCCCAATAGAGCATTCCGAGATTGTTTAGCAGCACGGCTTCCTGCCCGGTGGGCTTACCTGCGTTTTGGGCACTCAGCACATTATAGGCATCCTGCAAATACATCAGAGACCTTTTCTGATCGGTATCGAAGTAGTAATCGCTGCTATCCAGCAGTGATTCCCAAGTCTGAGCAGAGAGGTTAGAATGAATGGACAGAGATAGAAAAATAAGAAAAAACAGAATGCTACTTAATCTGAATTGCATCACGTATTGGTTTAGGTAGAAGTCTAAAATGCTACTTTGTTTACAAAGGTTAGGTTGGCTTCACAAAGCGTTTCAATCAGCATCTTACAGCTTCATAAGACTGCAAGGGACTTAAAAAATTACTTAACATTAAAGTTATTCAATTTTCTTAAAGAGCGTTTCGCTCAAAGCCAACTTTCTCGAAATTATTAAAGACTATAGGCTCCAGCGCTCCAAACAAAGCAATAAAAAGCGCTAGTCATCTTCTTCCATAGCAACCGGTGAGGGGTAGTCAAAAAGGAGGTTTTTCTTAATAGCGGCAGCCACCTTGTGCGGAACAAATTGCTCCCAACCATCTTCTCCATTTTGTATCATTGCCAGGACTTTGTCCGAAATGATGCTCAAATTTTTCTCATTTACTTTCGATAAGTCTTCTATTTTTTTGTTTTCCAGAAGGTAATCGTAGAGGTGTCTGAGGTGCCCGGCTGGCTTAAAATTGGCACAAGTCATCAATTCTTTGGATTCAAAGTCTTTGATGTAGGGGTAAACAAACAGTTTAATATTTATACCGAAAAGCTCACCAAAGGCCTGTAGAATTCCGCCATTTAGGTCTGAGTAGTACTTTTCATCAAAAATCCTAAGCAGGTTGTTGAAGCCAAGTATAATCCCGATTTTTTTCCCCCTTGTGTATTGAGCGAAATAGGTGGCTAGTTTGTAATACTCCTGATAATTTGAAATGATTACATTTTGACCAAGCGAACAAAGGATGTCGACCCTGTCAAGGAAGTCATTTTCATCGATTTTACCATCCTTGGTTAGGTCATTGAGAGTAAGCTCCGAAAGCACTATGAGTTTCTTCGGGTCAACGTCGGCTTCTTTTTTGAACTGCCTCAAGCCAGCAATCATCATGTCCACATTGACAAGTGTCACCGGCCGGAATCTTCCACGAAGAACAAGGACGTTCTTTTTGTACAATGCTTCCGACGGTTGCAGCACATCTCTGTTCGCACCAAACATCGCCATTTGCGTCAACCCGTTTTTAACCAGCTTCAAGCTCATCAGGCGGTTGTCCACATGGTGGAAGTCGGGCCCCTCCAGGCGGAACATGTCAATTTCTATTCTGCCCTCACTTAGGTTGTCGATCAGAGAAATGATAAACTCTTCAGGATCCATGTAGTGATAGCAGGCGTAAAGCAAGTTAACGCCAACTATACCCAGTGCTTGCTGCTGCCAAAGCGCATCAGTGTCGTTCAGCACAAGGTGGATGATGCAGTCGTTGGGCTGTGTATTGGGGTGGAGCTGAAACCGGATGCCTATCCAGCCATGTCCCTTATTGGTTCTTTTGAAATTGAGCGTTTCAACGGTGTTAGCGAAAGCAAAGAAGGTGGTTCGCTTGGCTCTGTAGCTTAACCGCTTGGTGAGCAGGTTGTACTCTTTGTCCAGCATTTGATGCAGGCGAGGCTCGCATACATACCTGTCGCAAGGCCCATAGATGGCATCACTGAAGGTCATGTCGTAGGCTGACATCGTTTTGGCGATACTACCCGATGCTCCCCCTGCCTTGAAAAAATGAGCTGCGGTTTCCTGACCGGCGCCTATTTCAGCAAAGGTGCCGTAAATTTTTTCGTCAAGATTTATTTTTAGCGCTTTTTCCTTGGTGGTGAGCTTTCGAAAGGATGCATCCATACACTTAGTCCTGTTTGAACAAAATTAGTCGTATTATAATTAAAACTGAATCTTTGAGAGGTGTTTTTAATGTAAACAATCAAAGCACCATTTTGATTTCTAATTCACAAAAAAGCTTCCGAAAGCATCATGCTTTTTGACTATAACGCAAAAAAAATCCGCCTTGTCGGGGCGGATTTTGATTTCACTATCCACTTATCCTACTATGCTAACGGATATCCTGATTTCTCTATCATCACACTGGCTATCTCACGCCTCAACTGTATGGTGTTAACAGGACTCATCTTGGTAAACCGCTTCATTCCCATGAGCATCACTTTCTGTTCGTCGCCCTTGACAAAACCGGCGATTGCCTCTTTTCCGGCGCTGTTGACTTTTTCCACTGCCTCGGTCAAATATACACGGGCAAGTTTCGCCTGAAGAGCGTTGGCACTTTCTCCGGTCTTTGACACCAGCTTTTCAGTTCTAAGTAGTGTCGATTCAGCTACATACACCTCAATCATCATGTCGGCAATGCACATCAGTATTTCCTGCTCGTCATTCAGCTTAGGCCCAAAAGTCTGAGCCGCCTTGCCGGCTACCATTAATATGGCCTTCTTCAGGTTCTTCAATATTTCTTTCTCTTCGGCAAAGGGCTTGGTAAGATCAGGAGATGCGAAGGAGGGAACTGACGTAAGCTCTTTGGCCACCGCCATCGCCGGTTGCAGTATATCCAGCTCGCCTTTCATGGCTCGTTTCAATACCATGCCTACCAGAAGCATTCTGTTGATTTCGTTGGTGCCTTCATAAATTCGGGTGATTCTGGCGTCTCTGTAGGCTCTCGCCATCGGCGCCTCTTCAGAGAAACCCATACCACCATAAACCTGCACACCTTCGTCTACCACAAAATCCAGCACCTCCGATCCATGCACTTTCAGAATGGCACACTCAATGGCAAACTGCTCAACGCCTTTCAGCTTGGCTTCATTTTCAGGCATGCCGTTCGCTATCAGGTCGGTGATTTTGTCATCGATGTTTTGGCCAGCTCTGTAGCAGGCCGATTCTATCGCATAGGTTTTAACCGCCATCTCAGCCAATTTGTGCTGAATAGCGCCAAAGGACGAAATGGAAACACCGAACTGCTTGCGGTCGTTGGCGTATTGGGTACTCATAGTGGCCACATCTTTGCAGCCGCCAATAACGCCGGCCGCAAGTTTAATACGACCAATATTGAGTATGTTCACTGCAATCTTGAAGCCATTTTCTCTGTCGGAAAGCATGTTTTCGACCGGCACGGGGCAATCATTAAAGAAAATTTGGCGGGTAGATGACCCTTTGATACCAAGCTTCTTTTCCTCTTCATTCATGGTGATGCCGCCGAAGGTGCGCTCTACCAAGAAGGCAGTTAGGTTCTTGTCGTCGCCTATCTTGGCAAACACGATGAACAGGTTAGCAAAACCTCCATTGGAAATCCACATCTTCTGCCCGGTAATAAGATAGTGTTTGCCATCCGGAGACAGAACTGCTTTTGTTTTGCCGGAGTTGGCATCGGAACCAGCATCGGGTTCGGTGAGGCAATAGGCCCCTTTCCACTCGCCACTGGCTAGCTTTGGCAAGTATTTATTCTTTTGTTCTTCAGTGCCATAGTACAAAATGGGTAGGGTGGCAATGCCCGTATGGGCGCCGTAAGCAGTAGAAAACGATCCGCCGGAACTGATAATGTCAGCAATGAGCATGCTGGTGTTAAAGCTCATGCCTAGCCCGCCATACTGCTCAGGTATAGAAATGCCCAGCAGGCCCAATTCACCCGCCTTTTCCATCACGCCAGGCATAAAACCCTCTTCAAGGCTGTCCATCCTGTCTACGTTTGGCTTGATTTCCTTTTCGATGAAATCTCTTGTGGCTTCCGCCATCATTTTCTGCTCTTCCGAAAACTCCTCAGGAATAAATATCTCGTCGGCTTCAGTTTCTCTGATCAGAAATTCACCTCCCTTGATGGCATCTTTGGCAACTGTAGTTTCCATGGCTAATGAAGAATTTTAAGTTTTGTAATTCGAATAAATAGTATGCATGCATACTATTTCAAATGTAAAGAAAAATAGTATGCATGCATAATAAATTGGTGTGAAAAATTTCAGGGTATCCATCGCATATATCATTGTTGACCGATTATCAGTTTAGCTGAGATTTTTTCCCCGAAATCAGTTAATATGGAGCGTTAATGAGCCCGTGAACCCGAGCTCAATATTTTGAGATATGCTTGAAGACGCCCTTTTAAAAATAATACCCAGGCCACGTGTGAAAACACGCCTGATTGACCGCTACGCCTATGCAAGCGACGCCAGCCATTTTTACCTGGTGCCCAAAGCTGTCGTGCAGCCCATCACAGCTGAAGAAATTCAAAGGCTTTTCGCCGTGTCTCAGGAGCTGAACATCCCAATTACGTTCCGGGCAGGAGGTACTAGTTTGTCGGGGCAAGCCGTTTCTGATGGCATATTGGCCGACCTTAGCAATTATTGGCGAAAGGTGATACCTGAGAATAATGGAGAAACCGTTAGGGTAGAGCCGGGAGCCATTGGCGCTCATGTAAATATTCACCTAAAGAAGTTTGGTAAAAAAATAGGGCCAGATCCAGCTTCGATCAATGCTGCCATGATGGGGGGCATCCTGTCCAATAACTCGAGTGGCATGTGCTGTGGTGTGGTCAATAATTCTTATCACACACTGAAGCATCTCACTTTTGTGCTTCCCAATGGGCAGGTTTTTTCCACAGAGAGGAAGGAAGACTATGATAGATTTCTGAGGGACTGCAAGGAAGTAGCGAACGGTCTGCTTGTATTGAAGCAGGAGGTTGAACAAAATAAGACATTAGTCGCCCGCATTCGCAAGAAATACAAGCAGAAGAACACCGTGGGCTATTGTATGAATGCCTTTCTCGACTACGAACATCCGCTGGATATATTGGCGCACGTGATCATTGGGGGAGAGGGAACCCTGGCATTTATTGCAGAAGCAGTATTGAACACTATTCCCGATTTCCCTTTCAAAATGACTGGCATGCTTTATTTTGACAGTCCGGCCGAGGCTTGTAACACCATTGCGGCTCTGAGAGATACAGGTGCAGAGGCTCTGGAGTTTATGGATCGGGCGTCGCTCAGGTCGGTGGAAAACATGCCCGGGGTTCCTGATTTTATTAAAACATTGCCTGAGCAGGCATCAGCCATTTTGTGTGAATACCAGGAAAGTACGCAGGAGCGGCTGGACACTAAATACGAAATGGCGAAGCCGACTTTGGCGAAGCTTCCTATGCTGTTTGAGCCAAGCTTTACGCAAAATCCAACTGAGCAAGCACTGTACTGGAAAATCCGAAAAGGAATGTATCCTTCAGTAGCTGGCATGCGGGCGAAAGGCACGTCAGCATTGATGGAAGATTTTACTTTCCCAGTCGAAAGGCTGGGAGAGGCTGTCGTAGATGTTCAACAGCTTTTCGTGAAGCATAAGTATGAAAATGGGATCATCTTCGGTCATGCGAAGGATGGCAACCTGCACTTTGTGGTGTCACAAAGTTACGCTACTCCGGAGGCCATCGCTTTGTATGAAGAGTTCAATGATGACTTGTTTGACCTGGTACTGAATAAATACGATGGCGCTTTGAAAGGGGAGCATAGCTCTGGCAGGGCTGTGTCGGCCTATGTTGAAACAGAGTGGGGCCCCGAGGCCTACAGCGTTATGAAAAGGCTGAAACAGTTGATTGACCCGCACAACTTGCTCAACCCAGGCATTGTGATCACCGAAGACAAAAAATGCCATGTTCACAACCTCAAGGTGATGCCAATTGTGGAAGAAGAGGTCGACAAGTGCATTGAGTGCGGATTCTGTGAAAATAGCTGTCCCAGTCGTGACTATACATTAACCCCCCGGAGGCGAATTGGCATTAGAAGGGCCATCAAGCGGGCAGAAATGGCCGGGGATCATGCTACGAAAGATGCGCTGTTGAAAGACTATGCTTTTGATGGAATAGAAACCTGTGCTGTCGACGGGATGTGCGCTACCAATTGTCCGGTTGATATTAATACAGGCGATTTGGTTAAGCGATTAAGGCGGGAAAACCATTCGTCATTTGAAAATAAAGTAGCCGTTGGTGTTGCAAGGAATTTCAAATGGCTTGAGAGCGGCACCAGGCTGGCACTTTGGAAAGGATTTCTCCTGAACAAGCTGTTCGGTCAGCAGTTCATGCCAAAGCTGACTTTGGGAATGAAACGTATCATTCCAGGTATGCCGCTCTGGTCCAATCACTTTCAAAAACCGGCTATGAAGGAGCTTTTTGAGTCTGGTCGTAGTGCACGTAGCGAGGGCCAGTCAGTCGTGTACTTCTCAAGTTGCATTTCAAGGATGATGGATGGCGACGGAGTGAGGGCTTTTTTGTCTGTGTGCAAAAAAGCCAATATCAATATCGTATTGCCCGATCAGTTGAAAGGGACGTGCTGCGGGCAAGTCTTTTCTTCCAAAGGCTTTGCAGAGGCATACAAGTTTACTGCCAACCAGGCTATTGAACGACTTTGGCAAAGCTCGCAGGAAGGAAAAATTCCGGTGGTGTTGGACGTGACAAGCTGCACTCAGACCATAAGATCCAGCAGGCCGTATCTTTCCGATGCTAACAAGGTTCGGTTTGATAAGCTGACCATTCATGATGTAATTGATTTCGCTGCCGAGATAGTGTTGCCGCAATTGCGCATTTCTGCGCAAAAAGACAAAATTGCGTTTCATCCAGTCTGTTCGGTGCAAAAAATGGGCTCTCTCGATCAGTTGAAACGAATCGGCAAAGCCTGTGCTAAGGAGGTAAAGGTGCCGGAATTTGCTGGCTGCTGCGGCATGGCCGGCGATCGTGGGTTTTACTACCCTGAGTTGACGAAGGCGGCGACAAAGAAAGAGTCGACTGAAGTGAAACAAGAGACGTACGACGGATATTATTCTACCTCTAAGACTTGTGAAATAGCGCTGTCTGAAGCCGTAGGAAAAAATTACGAATCGGTGATGAAACTTTTAGACGACGTAAGTAACTGAAAAATATATTTTTGATAAGAGAAGAAACCAGAACAATTATGACTTACCCATTTAATCCCCCTCATAGAGTACTAATGGGCCCTGGCCCGTCAGATGCACACCCGAGAGTGCTGAAGGCCATGTCTTCGCCGCTAATTGGGCATCTTGATCCTGAGTTTGTCAGGATGATGGACGAGGTGAAAAGCATGGTGCAGCAAACACTGCTTACCAAGAATAATCTCACCTTCGTTGTGTCAGCACCAGGTTCGGCCGGCATGGAGACCTGCCTGGTCAACCTGCTGGAGCCAGGCGACGAGTGCATCATTTGCGTCAACGGCGTTTTTGGTGGCCGGATGGTCGACATAGCCGAGCGCTGCGGGGCAAAGGTGCACAGAATTGACACCGACTGGGGCAAGGTAACCGAAGTGAGTCAGATCAAAAAAGTGTTGGATGTATGCCCAAAGCCAAAACTGGTAGCCATTGTGCACGCTGAAACTTCCACCGGGGCCATGCAGCCTTTGCAGGAGATAAGTGACCTGGTGCACAATGCAGGTTCGCTGCTCGTTGTTGATGCCGTTACTTCTTACACAGGAGCGCCCCTTAAAGTCGACGAATGGGGCATTGATGCCATTTATTCGGGTTCTCAAAAGTGCCTCAGCGCCCCTCCGGGGCTCTCGCCTGTCAGTTTTTCAGAGGCAGCAGTCAAGGTACTTGACAACCGCAAGACCAAAGTGCAAAGCTGGTTTCTGGACCTGACCATGGTGAAAAACTACTGGGCAGGGGCGAAGCGGGCCTATCATCACACCGGCCCTGTGTCTGCCATTTTTGCGCTGCACGAGGCATTGAATATTGTTTTGGAAGAGGGATTGGAAGAGCGCTGGGCCAGGCACGAGGTTGTGCACAATTATTTGAAGATGAAACTGGAGGCTTTGGGCTTTAAGTTTGTGGTAGATGAGCAGCATCGTTTGCCGAACTTGAATGCCGTTTACTTACCTGAGGGTGTTGACGAAGCTACGCTCAGAACTCGTCTGTTAAATGACTATAATATCGAAGTTGGTGGAGGCTTAGGCGTGTTTGCAGGCAAAATCTGGCGAATAGGTATTATGGGCGAAAGCTGTACCAAAAACCATGTGAACATGCTGGTGGGTGCGCTGGAGGAGATGCTCTAGGAAATTGAGGTACGCAGGTGGGGCATTCATCAGGAAAATTGCTAACTTCTTGCCAACCTATACCTGACATCGTATGAAGAGAAAGGAGTTTTTGAAAACAACGGGCGCATTTGTAGCCGGATCAATGGTGGTGCCGCTGGTTTCTTGCGAAGATAAGCCGACGGAAGTGCGAAAGAACTGGGCTGGCAATTATCAGTACAAAGCAAAGAACCTTCTGGAACCCAAAACCACCGAGGAACTTCAGGGGCTTGTCAGAAAGTTGTCGAGTCAGAAGGCGTTGGGTTCAAAACACTGCTTTAACAATATAGCTGACAGCCCTGAAAATCAGATATCTACTAAAAACTTCAATAAGGTTTTGGGGATCGATGAAGAGGCGATGACTGTGACGGTAGAGTCGGGTGCCAAGTATGGGGAGTTTGCCCCGGAGCTTCATCAGAAGGGTTTCGCTTTGCACAATCTGGCTTCCCTGCCTCATATTTCTGTTGCCGGTGCTGCTGCCACGGCCACTCACGGGTCTGGTGTGGGGAATGGAAACCTGGCAAGCGCTGTGAAGGGGCTTGAGCTGGTGGATGGCAACGGTCAACTGGTGAAATTGAAAGAAGGTGATCCGGATTTCTATGGAGCTGTCGTCGGCCTTGGCGCATTGGGCATTGTTACGAAAGTGACGCTTGATATAGAGAAGACCTTCGATGTGAGGCAGGACGTTTTTCAGGATTTACCGCTGGCATCTTTGGAAAAGGATTTTGAAGCTATTATGTCTGCCGGCTACAGCGTCAGCTTATTTACTGACTGGCAGAACCAGGTGGTCAGCCAGGTGTGGATCAAAAGGCGGATGGACGAGGAAATAACAGATGCCTGCGTCGAATTCTATGGAGCAACCGCTGCCACCAACAACCTGCATCCCATTACCCGTCTTTCAGCTGAAAATTGTACCGAGCAAATGGGCAAGCCAGGCCCCTGGTACGACCGCCTGCCGCACTTCAAGATGGGCTTTACGCCCAGCAGTGGGGAGGAGCTACAGTCGGAGTTTTTTGTTCCCATGGGAAATGCCGTAGACGCTATTTTGGCGCTTGAGAAAAAACGTGACCTGATCTTTCCACAATTGATGATCACTGAAATTCGAACCATTGCAGCCGACGAGCTGTGGATGAGCACAGCTTACAGGCAGCCAAGCGTAGCCATTCATTTTACCTGGAAGCAAAACTGGCCGGAGGTAAGCAAGCTACTGCCAATGATTGAAGCAGAGTTATCTCCATTTGGAGTCAGGCCACATTGGGGCAAGTTGTTTACCGTAGCTCCCGAAACTTTGCATGACAGGTATCCAAAATACCAGTCGTTTTTGGAGTTGGTCAAAAAATATGACCCACAAGGCAAGTTCAGGAATGAGTATTTGGATCTGAATGTCTATCAGGCCTGAGAGATTAAGTGTGCGCCTGCTTGAAAGGAAACAGGCGTCTTACAGGTCTTTGATTTTATTCTTAATGGCTGAAATTTCAGTGTCTAGCTCCTTCAAAGACTCTGCCACATACCCATAAAAGTCGGAGCTCTCCTCCTGTAACTCTTTTAAGGCAGATTCTATCATCTTTTGCCGCTCAAGAACGAATGAAAACTTGGCATCTGTCACATTTCTGTGCCTTTCAAATCGTTTTATAAGATTTTGTATGTTCTCGCTCATGGTGGATTAAACAATTGGAATTTATTAAAAATTCTCGACTGAGCAAGAGCAAATTCTTCAACAGACTAATGATAGTGCAAATTACTCCATCCTCTCATACAAAATGCGCCAGCTCAGCGCCCAGGTTTTTCCTCCATCCGATGAGAGTTCCCAGTCCCATGTAAACGAGTCGTGTTGGATGTTGTAAAACACCATGCGCTGCTGGATTCGCTTGTCGCCCCGCCCAAATACCTGGGTCTTAAAGATTCGTTTATCTCCCACAAATTCACCTTCGAAATCGAAATAACCGCCCTGGTTATCAGCCCAGGCCTGTTTCCATCTCTTAAGCTGGGGCTGGTAAACGGAAATGCTCGTGCCCTTGAAACCCTTGTTTTGCCCTCCGTCGAGTTCGAAAGTCTCTCGAACCACTGTTCCGTCGAGAATTTTGTCAATGGTGTTGATGCCGTATTGTTGCACACCATTTCCCTCATCATAGGTCGCTTTCCATTTTCCTACCCAAAAGTCGAAGTATTGGGTTGTGTCAATTTTGCTAATTTGAAGTTCCTGACAATGTGCCTCATAGCCACAGGTTACCAGAACAATTAAGATGATCCTTTTCATAGATTGATAGTTTTTGATTTCCAGTCAATCTATGTTGAAAAAAGACCGAAGGAGTTAATCCGTGGAAATGTTAACCGGTTTTTTGTGAGCGGTTCTCCATTCCACTGGCGTTTTTCCTGTTGCTTTTTTGAACGACTTGTAAAAAGAGACTTTGTTGTTGAAACCGCTCAGGTGCGCTATGTCGATAACCTTTTTATTCGTGTCGTTCAAAAGGTCGATGGATTCTCTTATCCGGTAGTCATTCAGCAGCTTGTTAAATCCATCGTATTTCTGGTTGATGATTTCACTTAGCTGATAGGGCTTTAATGATAAGTCGTTCGAAAGGTCGTTCAGCCTGTATTCACCATTCAGGTAAGGCTTGCACTCCCTGAAATGGTGCTCGATTTGTGAAAGTACTGTTTCCGAAATGTAGGTGCTTAGCTTTTCTTCTACAGCGAGTTGGTTGATGAATTGGGGCTGCAGATAAGATTTGATCAACAGCGCATAAATAAAGAAACATGAAGCGGCGGCAATCAGGTAGTCAAATTCCAATGTCAGTGTTTTTGTGGCAACCATAATGGAGTATAGCACAAACAGCAGGGCATAGGCCAGCAATGGTATAAATAGCCAGCGTCGAACGTTCGCTTGCCTGTTTCGTGCGAAAGGGAAGGAAAGAACCGCATATAGGAGCAGGTGAAACGGCTGCAAGAGGAAAAGAAACATTGGACTTATCGGCATGTATAGAGCGAAGATGGCCACAAGGAAGGGAAGAAAATGAAGGAGGGTGGGCCACTTTGTTGCCTGTTGGATTGAGATACCTCTAATGAGTAAATAGAAAAGCGGAGCGATAAGAAAAGTGACGTATTGAACCCACCAGAGGTAGGTAGGTGTATCCAGTTTGGCCCAATATGCCACATAAAAGGCAAGTAGTAACGCAAAGAACAGAGAAATCAGCGAGAGGTAGTCAGACTCAGAACGACGGTATTTTACTTTGAGTAACACCGAAAGTAAAACCCCCTGAAAAGCACCCAGACTAAATAACAGAAGTGTTAGTTCATTTGCGGGCATCCGATTCATTTGTTTGTACCTGATAAACAACCGACAGCTAGCGCCCCCTAAGTGCCAGTTCTGGCGTTGATAAAGCGCACTTCGAAAATCTTTCCGTCACTTACTTTGTAAATGGCAATTGCTTCAAGCCGGGGTTTGTTCTTGTCAAAGACCACACTTTCGTGGTCAATAACCGTATTGCCTAAAACAGTTCGGTTGACAATGTCGCAGTGAAGGTCAACGGCAGTTTGAAAGAAACCTTCGTATCCTTTTCTAAGGCTCCCAATTCCGTCCATAAGTAGTTTGTCAGGATAGTTATAAATCTTGACGGTGTCGCTGTACGTGTCAAGAAACTTGTCAATGTCTCTGGCATTGTAGGCGTCCAACTGGCGGCTCACTACGTCAACAGGTTCGGTTGAGTGCTGGGCCTGGCTGCCGGTGGCTACCAGCGCAAATGCGAAGAAAAAGAGTATGGTTTTCATGCTTTTCAATTCAAGGTCGATTAAAGATAAAAACATCCATCCAAACCCTGCATCATTTCATCCGGCTTCTTCTACAGTTCAGTCACTTCTATTATTAAAGCGGTCGGGAGCATGGCACCTTTGAATCATTCAACGACAAACAAGTGATTCAATGATACAGCTACTAAAAATCGTTTTTTATGTTCTGGCGCTACTTTTTTCAACACCCCTTATTGCGCAAACAATCATCAAGGGGGTGATCACCGAGAAATCAGGTGAGCCTATTCCCGGCGTCAACATCTATGTCGACGGCACTTATGATGGTGCTACCACAGACATGGAAGGGGCGTTTTCCTTTGAAACTGTGGAGGCCGGAGACCAACAACTGGTGGCAACATTTATTGGCTACAAGAAGCATGTAACGGAACTGAGGCTGGAAGGCAAGTCGATAGACTTAACCATCCAACTTCAGGAGGAAATCAACAAACTTGATGGCGTTACAATTACGGCGGGCACTTTCGAGGCAAGCGATGAGAAAAAGTCGGTCGTACTGAAACCACTCGATATTGCCATGACAGCGGGGGCGACTGCCGACATTCCAGGGGCGTTGAATACACTGCCAGGGACTCAAAAAGTTGGAGAGTCGGGGCGACTTTTTGTGAGAGGAGGGGCCAGCACCGAAACCAGAACTTTTGTTGACGGCATGCTGATGAACAGCTTCTACAACACCAGCGGCCCCAATATGCCAGGCCGCTCAAGGTTTTCGCCCTTCCTGTTCAAAGGCACGTTTTTCAGTACAGGCGGTTACAGCGCTGAATACGGACAAGCGATGTCGTCGGCCCTGGTGCTCAACACCTTTGACCTCCCCGAACAAACCGAGTCAAACATTTCTTTGATGAGTGTGGGTGGAAGCGCAAGCCACACTGAAAGATGGGAGAGGGGATCCGTGTTTGGAGAGCTTGCTTATACTAACCTGAAGCCATATCAGTCGCTGATCAATCAGGCATATGACTGGGAAAAGCCTTCTGAATCGTTGGGCGGTTCTTTTATGGTAAGACAAAAAAGTGGGAAGAGCGGAATTTTCAAGCTTTATGGCTCGTTTGCCAATGCTTCCTTTGCGCTTCGTCAGCCTGATATCAACAGCCCGGGCGGCAGCAACAGAATCGCCATAAAGAACGGATACAGCTACCTCAATGCCACATACAAGAACCAGCTGGGAGGTGGTTGGTACTATAGCGGAGGTGTTAGTCAAACTATTTCTGAAGACAATATTGACTTCGACGCCGACCGTGTAGACAAGGGGGAGCATGCCTGGCATGTGAAGTCAGTCTTCACTAACGATAGCAACGAGAAGATGACGCTTAAGCTTGGTCAGGAGGTAATTGTCAGAGATTTCGCTGATAACATTACGAGTGCAGAAGGGCAAAGCCTGATCAATGAAAAGACGGAGACGTTGCCCGCTACGTTTGCAGAGGCTGATGTTTACCTGTCCAATAAGTTTGTGTTCAGAACCGGAGCAAGGTTGGAGTATTCGTCTCTCATTGATAGCTGGAACCTGGCACCAAGAGCATCGCTGGCCTACAAAACCACAGCATTCAGCCAGGTGTCCTTCGCTTATGGTAGGTTTTACCAAACGCCAGATAATGAACGCTTTCGGGTAACTACCAGCCTTTCGTCTGAAGTTGCCTCCCACTACATTCTTAACTATCAAATTCAAAAAGATAACAGGACGTTCAGAGTGGAAGGCTACATGAAGGCGTATGATAAGCTAGTGAAATACAATGGGAACGAACCTTATAACCCAACCTACTTCAACAATAAGGGGTATGGTGATGCCAATGGCCTGGATATTTTCTTCCGAGACGCCAAAACGTTTCGGAACATCGACTACTGGGTGTCCTATTCATTTCTCGATACCGAAAGAGACTATCTCACATTTCAGTCGTCAGCGGTGCCTGGGTTTGCTTCGAAACATAACTTCTCTTTCGTTTACAAGCACTTTATCGACGCCATCAAGTCGCAGGTTGGGTTTACTTACTCTTATGGTAGCGGCCGCTACTATAACGACCCCAACAAAGATGGGGTCATGAACAGTCAGCTTCCCAGCTATCAGGACTTCAGCTTTAACATAGCTTATCTGTTTCGTCCGCAGGTTATCTTCTATGCTTCAGCCACCAACCTGCTGGGTCGGGACAACGTCTTCGGTTACCAGTTTGCAGACTACCCAAACAGCGACGGTGTCTTTGAGTCGAGAGCTATCGGGCAGCCAGCTAAACGTTTCTTGTTCCTTGGAGTTTTCATTACGCTATCTAAGGACAAGTCAAAGAATCAACTCGAAAACTTATAATTCAACTTAAATATCATAACAATGAAAAATGTACTGATGATGATTTTGCTACTGGCTGGTATTGAAAGTCAGGCCGGCGATAACCAGGGCAAGCTGGTAGTGAAAGTTACCAACCCGGGTGACCTGAAAGGCCAGGTAATGGTTGGTTTGTTCGACAAGGAAGATAATTTCCTCAAGAAGCCAGTAAAGGGTGTTTCAGCGAAAGCAACAGCGGAAGGCCAGGAGCTTGTTTTTGAAAACCTCCCTTATGGAGAGTATGCCGTGAGCGTGATTCATGATGAAAATGAAAATGGCGAACTCGACACTTTTCTGGTCATTCCTACCGAGCCTTATGGCTTCAGTAATAATGTGATGGGCAAATTTGGGCCTCCCAGCTTTGAGCAGACCAAAATCAGCTTCAAAAAAGACACATCTGTAGAAATTAAACTTAACCGCTAATTGTCATGAAATCCTTAAAACTAAACACACTTATTGCTCTTCTGGCTCTTTTGTTGGTAGGTCAAGCCAATGCGCAAACGCCTTATGAAAAAGGAATGAAAGCAGCCCTGGAGCAATTGTTCTCGGCTGACGGAGGCAAAGAGAACTGGCAGAATGCAGCCAACAAGTTTGAGCGAATTGCCAACGTGGAAAAAGACAAATGGCAGCCACATTACTATGCTGCGCTTGCCTATACGTGGATGGCAACAAAAGAGGAAACTTTATCTCTGCAGGATGAGAAAATGAACAGAGCGAGGAAGCTTGTTGAAACCGGTTTGGAAGCCTCGCCAGACAATGTGGAGCTGATCACCATGCAAGGCTATGCGGACATGCTAAGTATTGCTTTCGACCCTGGCACCAGAGGCCAGACTTTGTCCACGAGGGTTTTTCAAACATTTGGCAAGGCCATCCAAATGGATCCAACCAACCCAAGAGCAAGGCTTTTCATGGCCCAAATGCAGGACGGCACGGAGAGCTTTTTCGGTCAGGGGCACGAGGGTTCTTGCCAAACGCTCACCAAAGCTGTAGAGAACTATGCTTTGCAAAAGGATAATGGAGATTTTTCCCCCACCTGGGGACAAGGAGCGGCCGAGCGAATGCTGAAAAACTGCCAAAAACCGGCTGAGGGAGAAGGGAACTAAAGTTAAACCATGGCTCATCAAATACTTGTAAATTAATCGAGCCTGTTGCACTTTAAGCTTCGTTTGGTTTTTTTCAAAAAAACAGAGATGCAAATCACCAGAAAGACTGTTCTGCGGGAGTTAAAGGAAATTGCCCTGCTAATTGTAGCCGGAGGCTTAATTGGTGGTTATCTTTCGTGTAATTCTTGCTTTGAAGAGCTCACCTCACTCACGGCGGCCATCTTTTGTCTTAATGCTGCGTTTTGGCTGTTTTTCTGGAAGGGTAATCAATATCTTTCCGAAATTATAGAAACACGGATAAGCTGGCTGGAGGCACCCGGCAAGCGGCTGTGGGTGGGTTTGGTTGTCATGGTGGTGTATACTTTGGTTGCGGCATCTATCATCTATTACTTATTTTATGTGGCATACATGGGGAAGGATTTAGCCACACTGCTATCCTCTGGATTCATGTATAACCTCGTCTTTCCGGTGTTCTGCACCATGTTGATCATGACATTCTTGTTTGGGCGGCAGTTTTTTATCAGCTGGAGGCAAACAGCTATTAACTTTGAAAAGCTAAAGTCGGAGCAGATGGCTTCTCAGTACGAAGCACTGAAAAGTCAGGTCAATCCGCACTTTCTGTTTAACTCACTGAATGTACTTACGTCGCTTGTTCATCAAGATCCGGACACTGCTGTGAAGTTCATTAAGAAGCTGTCGGAAGTGTATAGGTTTGTGCTGGAGTCAAGAAAGCAGGAGCTGATAGATCTTTCTACAGAACTAAGGTTTGTAAAAGACTACCTCTTCCTGCAGCAGATTCGGTTTGGCGATAACCTCAAATATGACATAAGTGTTCCTGATACATATATGCATAAAGTGGTACCCCCGTTGTCAGTTCAAATGCTGGTAGAAAACGCCATCAAGCACAACGAAATCTCACAGGATCATCCGCTGACAATTGCTATTTCTGTTCACGAGGAAACCTTGCGGGTTTCCAATACGCTTCAGGTAAAGCACACCAGGGAGCCCTCTTCCGGAACCGGACTCGCCAATATTAAGGACAGGTATGAGTTTCTGAGTGGCAAGAAAGTAATTGTCACACAGGAGAACGGTAAGTTTGAAGTAACCCTGCCTCTTTTAACCCTCGATAAAGTTTAATGAAGGTTTTAATAGTTGAAGACGAAAAGCTGTCGGCCGACAGACTGGCCCAGATGGTCAGAAAGATAGTGCCCGACGTAGAAATTCTCGCCCAGATCGATTCAGTAAAGAGAACAGTGGAGTGGTTAGCCAGCCAGCCAGCTCCCGACTTGTTGTTTCTCGATATTCAGTTGGCCGATGGGCTGAGCTTTGAAATATTCGAGAGGGTAGAAGTGAGAGTTCCCATCATTTTCACTACCGCCTACGATGAATACGCCATCAAGGCCTTCAAAGTGAATAGCGTTGATTATTTGTTAAAGCCCATTGACGATGACGAACTGAAAGCGGCCCTCATGAAGTTTAAAAGTTTGACTAAACCGTCTGGAGGTTCGTTAGGTTTGCCGATTGACAAGCTGGAAAGCCTTTTGGCGGGGTTAGCAAAAAGCTACAAAGAAAGATTTATCATTAAGGTGGGCGATCACCTGAAATCGGTGGAGGTAGCTGATATTGACCATTTTGTGAGCCAGGAGAAAGCCACTTTTGTTCAAAACAAGGAAGGTAAACGGTTTATCATTGACTTTACCCTTGACCAGGCAGAGGCGCTGATCGATCCCTCAGTCTTTTTTAGGATAAACAGGAAGTACATAGTGTCGTTTAAGTCCATCAAAGACATCATTGCCTGGTCCAACAGTCGTTTGAAGTTGGTGCTGCATAACTGCAACGACACGGACGTTGTTGTTGCAAGGGAAAAAGTAAATGCTTTTAAAATGTGGCTGGATCGTTAAATTTGAAGACCTTTGAATGATATTTTCATAGGTAAAATAAAGGCAAACTAAATGGCTCCTTCAGCTAAAAAAGAAATCAGTGGAATTCAACGCCAGTTCTATATAATAGCACTGATAGTCGTAGTTGTCTGGGTGCTAATGATTACCCGTGGATTACTGGTACCACTGGCCTGGGCCTCGTTTTTCGCCATTTTCATGATGCCTTTTGTCGAATGGATGGAAAGTAAACGAATGAGGAGGGGACTGGCAATTATCATAGCCGTGCTTCTGTTTACCTTGGTTATTATCGGAATCTTGGTAACTCTATCGGCACAGGTTGTGTCAATAAGCAAGGATCTCCCTTCGATTTCCACGAGGTTTTCCGCAAGCATTGCTACAGTGCAACAATTTATTGTGGAAGATCTTGGCATCGCTGATGACACGGAAGAGCTGAAGAGCATGATTGGGAGTCAGCTGGAATCTGTTGTCAAATGGCTTTTTGGAAATATTTCATCCGTTGGGCAATCTTTCTTCGATATTTTCTTAATGCCCATTTATATCTACTTTATTCTGCTTTACCGGGATCTTCCATCGAGATTCATAGAAGAGAAGTACAGCGAATCAAATCAGGTGACGATCAGGAAGGTCTTTGGCAAAATTCAAAAAGTGTTACGCAATTATATAGTCGGGATAAGCCTCTTTACCGCTATTACTGCGGCCATGGACATCATCATTTTCCTTTCGCTGGGTCTCGAATATGCCCTGTTCTTCGCCATTCTGGTGGCTATTCTTAACCTCATTCCATACGTGGGCAACCTGATTGCGATGATCATTGTGGTAGGATATGCGCTAGTAACTAAAGATTCCCTGCTTACTCCTTTGCTGATCGTTGGTCTGCTTTGGTTGGCAAACATGATTCAGGAAAATGTGATCCGACCCTGGGTGGTTGGCTCGTCAACTGAAATAAATGCCTTCGCCGTTTTCTTGTCATTTATCGTCGGAGCGCTTGTTTGGGGTGTTTCCGGAATGATACTTTTTATCCCCCTTGTGGGAATTGTCAAGATTATATTGGAAGAAGTCCCATCTCTCAATGCCTATGCCATCTTTTTGAAGGAGTGGAATGCAACACCCACCAAAAAGGAGGACTAGGCTTTCTTTTTTGCAGGCGCCAGCAATAAGAAAAACCCGATGGATGTTGCAATCGAAAGACCGCCGCAAATCCACCAAAGGGTGGTGAAATCGAATACTCTGACAATGTTTGTTCCCAAAGCAGGCGCAAGTACAAAAGCAGCCGAATAAGCAAAAGAGTACATGCCCATGTAAATCCCCCTGGTTTTTGGCCCCGATCTTTGTACGGTGTAGGTGGCCATAAACGGCATGGCCATAATCTCAGCGAAACTGATGATCAGCACGGCTACGTAGAGAATGGGCTCGCTGTGCAGCAGGTTGAGAATAATGAACGCTAATCCGTTGAGTAAACTTCCGATCATCACCAGTCGCCTGATGCTGAATCTCTCACCCACGCTGTACACAATGATCATCTCCAGCAGGAAGACGATAAACCCATTGAGTCCGATCAGTAATCCAATTTGTGACTCGGGTAGCTGGTAGACCTCTTTGTAATACAGGGGGAGGGTCATGAACAATTGAAAGAACACTGTTGCAAATGACAGCACCAAAAGAACAAAAAGTACAAATCGCCAGTCTTTCAGTGCGTTGAGAGGCGAAGAGGTGGCTTTGTTTTCATCCTCTTTTTGCTCGTTCCCTTTTTTGTTTTTGAAATAGAAGAAGAAAAGCACCCCAGCCGATATGCAGGTGATTCCATCAACGACGAAAAGTAGGTTGTAAGAGAAAGTCGCCAAAATTCCCCCAACGGCCGGCCCAAAAGAATAGCCCAGATTAATCGCCATTCTATTGAGACTGAAAGCCCGTGTTACGTTTTCGGGCCTGGCATAGTGCGCTACTGACGACGAGTTGGCCGGTCGCAGCATTTCCGACACGGCGCTCACCGAAAAGATACCAATACATAAAGGCAAAAACTCTGTCAGGTTGGCTACAAAGAAAAACAAGCTTCCCCCTCCCACAAGGCTGAAAAACTGTACCCAGAAGTGTCCTATCTTGTCGGTAAGCCACCCACCGATAAAAGCGCCGGCAATGGAGCCAATTCCGAAAAGGCTTAGCAGGATACCAGCCTGCTCTAAATCAAAGCCCAAAGAGGCTGTGAGGTACACACTAAGAAAGGGTACCACCATCGACCCACTGCGGTTGATCAGCATCACAAGCGCCAAAATCCACGCTGCCTGCGAAAGCCCACCAAAGGCATTTTTGTAAAGTGTTAAGACTCTGGTCATGCGTGTGTGTTAACGATGCGATATTCGCAAATAATTTCTTGCTGCGGGTGGAAAAGCTTCAATTATTCAAAAATTGAACTATTCGATAAAAAAATTTATCTATTCGAAGGCAATCTAGCCGTTTTTCTTCTTACATTTCTCAGCTTTTTAACCTAATTAATCGACCTTATGACTCTTCACTTTGTCCTGCTACTGGTAGGATTCGCTATCCTCATTAAGGGGGCTGACTGGATGGTTAGTGGCGCTTCATCCCTTGCTAAAAGAATCAACGTATCCAATTTGATGATCGGACTTACCGTAGTTGCATTCGGTACGTCTGCTCCGGAACTCACCGTAAACCTGTTTGCTTCGTCCAGCGGGCTGAACGACGCCATGTTCGGGAATATTATCGGGAGTAACATTTTCAATCTGTTGTTCATCCTGGGGGTTGCCGGCGTTATTTATCCATTGAGCGTACAGAGGACGACCGTGAAATACGAAATTCCTTACTCATTGTTTTCTGCGCTGCTTCTTTTCTTTCTGGTCAACGATGCCATGTTTTTTGGTGCCGATCACAATTCGCTTGGCCGGATAGATGCATTGGTGCTTTTGGTCTTTTTTGGCCTATTTATGGCTTACATCATCAGGCAAGCGAAAAACGAAACCGAGCCGCAGGAAGAGATTCAAACAATGACCTTGCTCAAGTCAGTCTTGTTTGTGTCTATAGGCATTGCGCTTTTGGTGGGAGGAGGTAAGCTTGTAACGGATCACGCTGTAGCAATTGCAGCAAGTTTCGGGCTAAGCGAAAAGCTGATCGGGCTGACCATTTTGGCAGCAGGCACTTCGCTGCCTGAGTTGGCCACTTCGGCCGTCGCCGCCTTTAGGCGAAACACAGACATTGCCATTGGCAACGTGGTGGGCTCCAATATTTTTAATATCCTGCTTATTTTGGGAATCAACGGAGGCATCCGGGAAATTCCCTATAACGCCACCCTGAACATGGATTTCTTCGTGATTTTTTTCGGATCTGTAGCGCTGCTGCTTTTTATGTTCACCTTCAACCGCAACAAACTCGACAGGGTAGAAGCGGTGATGTTTCTGGTGGCGTTTGTTGGCTACACGGGCTACCTGATCTACCGAAACTAGATCAAGCCAGCTCTCTCAGGTCAACAGGCACAACCCTAGATACCCCCTGTTCAATCATGGTGATACCGTAAATGATGTCGGTGCTTGACATCGTGCGTTTGTTGTGCGTCACAATGATGAATTGCGATTCCTTGCTGAACGTTCTGATGATGTTATTGAACTTGTCAATATTGGCATCGTCGAGTGGGGCGTCAACCTCATCGAAAATACAGAAGGGGGCCGGCTTCAGCAGGTAAATCGAGAACAGCAGCGAGATGGCTGTCAACGTCT
>TARA_R110002012_G_scaffold2179_2_pt1 | contig 29001 bp, 18 predicted proteins | sample TARA_R110002012 | Tara Oceans TARA_R110002012 (sample SAMEA4396515) | marine metagenome | biome: Westerlies Biome; feature: [DCM] deep chlorophyll maximum layer (ENVO:01000326); material: water (ENVO:00002006), including particulate matter (ENVO:01000060) such as... | depth 40 m | reverse complement strand
GCTTCTTGCGTCATTACGGAAGCTGAATCCATAATAGCTGGATTATCTTTTAAATCTATTTCTTTTACAACGGCTTTAGACTTTTTAGTCTTTTTATCAGTTTCATAAGCAAGAACTTTTACTTTTTGCTTAAGACCTTCCTGACCAAGTTCTGCATCCTCAAACATTAATAACTCAACTCTTTCTCCAGCATAACTAGAATCGTGGTTAGCTATATATCCTGTAGAACGCTTATTCTTCATTGTATAGTCTTGGTCTTCTAAAATAGAAGAAGACAAGTCTTGTAAGTAGAATTTATTTATAAAATAATTAGCACCTACAAGAAATAAGTTATCCTCACTTATATCAATTTTTTCTTGCAATTCTGACATTGATTGAGATATGTCATTATAATTTGACATATCATATGTACGACCATCTATTTTTAACTCAAAAGCTCTTCTACCTAATAGGTTAAGTTGCCCTTTTTCAGTGTGGCCTTCATTTTTCGTTGTTTTAATTTCTTTACCCTCAGCTCTTAACTCTGCAATAACATTAGCAGAAGTTACAAGGTGCATATCAAACTCATCAGACTCATCATTATGTCTATCTAACACTGCTTGTGTTTTAGCTTCGTGATAAGCTACAAGCTCTCTAAGTTTAGCTACGGCTTCTTTTACTGTTTTTATAGTAAAAGCACTTGCATAGTATCTTCTGGTTTTATCAGAAAAATCTCTTACAGGTTGCATATACATTGAGGTTCCTTCTTCAATAGCATTTTGTATTTCTACAATATCCATTACAGAAACCTCCTTATTTGTTATTTCATCTCTATCTAAGTTGTTTTTTTCATCCCCATCTAATGATTCGTATTCAAGAACGTATTCTTCACTCATCATTTTTTCAGCATAAGGATTCATTGTTTTGTGTGTAAACAAAGAAACAAAACCAGCTGAGTTTTCTTTACTATACTCCATTAAAGAGTCTGCACCATATTTAAGGTAATACTTTCTAATGTTTTTATTAAGCATATTGCCCTTAGGTGAGCGTATAGTATATAAATAAGACTTATCTTCTGCAGGTATTTTTGCACTCAATAAAGATTTTATTGGAAACGCAACACCTTGCATGTCATTTAGTTTAACAGAATTGAATTCACCACTCTGGAACATTTCCATAGAAGCTTTCTGAGCAAACTTATAAACCTTAACTTCTTTTACTTCATAACCTTCTTTAAGTTTAGTAACCTTTAACTCTTGTACATCATTACTTTTATTTCTTAAAAAGAATCTTCTTGTTTTAGAGTTAGGGTCTTCTTCATCTCTAGCTCCTTTATCATAATAAGATTTATAAACAGCCTCATCAGATTTAATTACATCACCATCTTTAAATACTAAATGCTCTTTTTTAGATGTGTTTTCTTTAAACTCAGCAGAATTAAACTTTTCTTGTTTATATAAGTCTGTTAACTTATTAAGATATACTTCTTGAAGCTCTAAAACCTTTTCTTTCGATAAATTATTAGTTTCTACACCAAAATTAATAGAGTCTTGCCTATTTTTATTAACTATATAATTGTTAAATATAGGAGTAAACACATCTATTCTTGCTCGTTTTTTAAATTCTTCTAACGATATATTTTCTTTTTGAGATTGATTTACACCAACAGACATGCTTTCCCATAGCATTTCTTCAAGCTTTGCTCTATTAAAATACTTTGATATAGGTAGATAACTTCCGTTTTCACTTTTAACACTAAGATTTTTAAACTGACCTTCAGTTAGTTTATTACCTTCTGATAATAAATATTGATTTATAAATTTTAAAATCTCTACTTCTTGTATAAATTCAGACCCATATAATAACTCAACAAGTCTTCTTGAATAGTTTAATCTTTGTTTTAAATTACTCCATACTTGATACTGTTCTTCTGTAACAGAGTTTATACCGTCATTGTATATTTTTTGTTGAGCTTTTTCAATAAAACTCATTGCTTCTTTTTGACCAGAAATTTTCATACCCCGCTCTTCCATGTAAGCTTCTGAAGACTCAACTTTAGCGCTAGAAATTTTTCTTTTTAATTGCATGCTTAAAGAAGGAGCAAGTCTTTGTCCGTCCCATACGCGACCTTTATCAGTTGTCATTGAACGGAACTGTAGCATTACATTTTTAAATATATTACCACCAGCGCCATCTACTTCTGCTTGTAAATAGTTAAAAAAGTCCCCAAGTATAATTCTATTAATTTGCTTAGCACTTGGGTCTTTTGGATTAGCTCTTGATGTTTCAATCATTCCTTGAGCTTTTTCCGTAAACTCCATTGGAGAAGGATACGCTTCTTGGAATGTTTTAAGCAAATACATTATGTTTGCTTTATTAACCTGTGATTTTACGGCATCACTTCTATTTCCAATGTATTTTTGGTCTTCTATATATTGCCTAACATGCATATAAAACTTAGCAGCTATATCTTGGTGTTCACCATTAATCAAAGCTACTAATGCGTTTTCATCCATATCAGCAAATTCGTCTTTAGTAAACAACTCTAATTGCGTGTTTTCTTTAATAGCCATTGCTCCAACAAAAGCTTGTCTTATATACGCATCTACTTGTTTGTTGTTATCTCTAAGAGAGTTTCTTATATCTCTGTATTCTTGAGTGCCTTCTGTATAATTCATTAATAGCTCAGAAACAAACTTTTGTTTAGCTTGTCTAAACTCTTTACTTGACTTTAAAATAGCTTTTCTGTTTGCTACTATCTGTTCGTCTGTAGCTTCCTTAAATTCTTCTTTACTAAGAATGTCTTTAGATACAGTTTTATAAAAAGCTTTAGCATCTTTATTAATAGTGCTTTCAGCTTTAGCCATTTCTTGCTCAATCTGACTTAAAAGCTTTTTATCTTTAAGGGCTTTTATCTTAACTGTAGATGGAGATTCTGTTGCTAGGTTTCCGTATTCAGCTTCATGTTTAGATATAAGCTCGTTAATCTTGCTAAATGCTGACTCAAAATCAAAATCATCACCTTTCTTGTATTGTTTATTAGACGCGTCTTCTAGCGACCAATCAGACTCTTCTTTAGTAAATGCTTTAGAAATCTTTTCTTTCCAAGACTTCATAGAGTCATTGTAAGCCTTTCTTTTACCCTCATCAGATATAAACATATCTTGATTGTAAGCACCATATACACCTGCAAGCTTTGTTAAAGCTTCATCTTGTATGTTGGTTTGCTCTTGTGCTGGTAACTCTGAGTAGTTTTCTTTTTCTAATATTTCTAACGACTCTTCGTAAAAAGCTTTATATGTATCAGCAGTAACCTGCTCTACTGAGTTTAATTGTATATAATCCTCAATAGTAGTTGCCATAATTTTACTAGTACGATTTTTAATTAATCGTAAAGCATCTTGCTGTCTTACAACAGCATACTCACCTTTTCTACTTGGTGCTGCGTATAATATGTTTTCTTGATAATCAAGTTTTGTTTTATTGTATATAGGCTGATTAACTATATGCTTCATCATTTCCTGAACCTCAGGTAAATGACCATATAAAGTCCTAAATATGTGGAAGTTTTCATGGAAGAAAGCTTCGTCTTTAGCGTCGCTATCAGGGTTAACAAATACACTCATACCAGCAGCGTACCCTAAAAATGCAGGGCCTTGTTTAGCTAAACTTATAATACCATTTACTGATACTAAACCATCTGCTGCTTTTTCAGACATCATATCTATTACAGCATTTTCTGAACCATCGCCTAATGGTATAGCGTTTTTAATTTTACGCTTCATATAGGCACGCTCCATTACATCTATAATTTTACCTACATTTTCTTTAGTAAATGTTTTAGCAGTAAAATCTTTTGCAGCAACTTTTGTTATGTTTACCGCAGCTTTTGCGCTTTCTAAACCTTTTAAAAACTTAAGCTTTAGTCCTTCTGATTCAGGAACACTATTTACTGGAGTGTCTTTTATATACTTTTGTACGTCTGCTTTTGTAATACGACCTTTAGAGCCAGTACCTACAATGTTAGATATATCTAAATTATATTCTTCTATTAACTCTGCAGCTTTTTTAGTTACCTTAGCCTTGTCTACAACTACCTTTTCTTCTACAGATTCTTGCGGTGCTTCTGCTTTAATTAGTTTTTCAACCTCTTCTGCAGCACCTTGGCGCATAGCTTCTTCTTCTTTAGTAAGACCTCTATTGTTTATTATTTTATATGCTATTCTTTCTATTGTAGACTTCTCTACTTTACCTGTATCTACAAAATTGTCAAATTCAGATTTAATTTTTTCTTTGTTATTTTTCTCTGAATTCTGTAGACTGGCATTATCCTTGTTCGTTTCTAAGCTTACCTCACCCGTAGCAGACACTATAATAGCGTCATACGAACCATCTTTATTTTCTTTAACAAACTCTACAGAACCATCTTTTTGGGTCTTAGCAGGACCGTATTTAACAAACTCTTTTTTACCAACAAACTCAGCAGCTTTATTAGTTCTATCAGCTTGCTGTATAACATCTTTAGATTGGTTGTAAAATTTTTGATTAGAAGCAACTAAAAATCCTTCTTCTTCTGTAAGTTCTTCTCCAGCAATTTCTCTTTCAGCAATATCTACAAGTTGTTTACCTTCTTCTTTAGCAAATCGTTCTTGTTCTACTCTTGCATCAGCTTGTTTATATATTTCAGCTATTTGTTTGCTTGATGCTTCCAATATTGCAAGTTCTTCCTGTAATGCTTTTTCAGCAGCGACTTCTAAACCAGCTATTTCTTTATCAGCCCAAGCTTGAGTTTGCTTTTCTTCATCAACTAATGATTGGACGCTTTCAGCTCTTTGTTCAAACTCACCTCTTTGTCTTTCTAAACTTTTAGATGTAAGGTTGTTAAGCCAAGCGTTAGCAACAAGTAAAGATTTTTCGTTAGTATTTAAGTTTTGAGCAGGATAATTTTTTACAGATTCTTGTACTTCTGATAAAGTGTCTTTATATAACTGATGTTGTTCTTGTGTAATGTTTCCTTGTTCTGCTTGAACACCAAACCATTCCATTATAGAATCAGAATTACCATGAGTTACTGCATTCATAATCATAGTTCTAGCAGCAGTATCCTTACCAGCCATTGAGGCTTTTTCAGCATTTAACTCTACTAAATTTCCATCTTTATCTTTAAAGTTGTAAGTTCCTTCGTCTAATTTTTTATTAAATATGTCTAATAATTCATGAGATTCTGCTTTACTATCCATAGACTTATTAAGAGTGTATCTATTTTCAGCAGCAGTATTTATAGTATTACTAACTCCAGACATAAGTAAACTTGTAGCAAACGACAATACTCTTGTTGGTCTTTGTTCATCAGCCATAAAAAACTCCATGTAAGGAGTAAACTCCTCTCCTTTAGCTTCAGCTATTCTTCTTTGTACAGACCAATCTTGATATACCTCTTGAAATTGCTCTATAACACCATCTGTAATACCGTTTGCTGCGCCCATACCTAATGCTTTAGCGGCATTTCTCATAGGAGCAATCATAGTCATTTGCTTAATTTGTTTCGCTGCTGCAGCTGCTTTAGCGGTAGTTCCAGATGCTTTTGCAACTTTAGCTGCAGCTTTTTTGGCTGTTTTTACTATCTTACTTCCTAAGCTTAATTGCCCACGGAATAAACCCCACTGAATAATATCAGCTCCTAATGAAGCTAAATTATCTACCATCACTTGTCTACCTGCGTTTTGAGCAACTTTTGGGTCTACCCCTTGAATTATTGCTTCATTCATAGTTTGACCAGCAAGAGCTGCTCCTTCTATTATGTTTGATGTCGAACCTGCTGCAGTCCAACCAATACCCATTTGTAATGCTCTCGTTGCATTTAAAGTGTTTGCTACTTTAGAAGATACTCCAATAGAACGAGCTCCTGCCGCTACTTTTGCAGCAGTTGCAGTTAGTCTAGCTCCAGTGGCTGCAGTCCCAGCAACGTAAGCAGAAGTCCCAGCTGTTGCAGCTATACTTAAAGCAAATGGAAGCATACGGGCTACGCCTGTTTCCCAAAACTCTATATCAGTCATGCTAGCAAAATCTATGTCTTGCAAATCTGTAAGACCAGGAACATCATCACCGTATGAGTGTAGAATATCTGCAAAATCATGAAAAGCATCAGATATTGGTTTATTTGTTTCTACACCGTATAATTGCATTTGGATTTCATTAGAAGGAGTACCCCCTATAAAATCAGCCATATCACCCATGCTATCAAACATATCTCCAAAGCCCACCATAAGAGATTTACCTATCTTTTCAAGGTGTCCCATATCATAGTCAATACCTGGCTTACCAGCTTCAGGAATATCAGGCAACTGCATTTGTTGTTGCTGTTGCACATCCATACCCTGCGGTGCCCACATACCATCATCTTGTTGTTGCTGAGGCTGTGGTGTATTTACGGGTTCACTAGGTGCAGAAAGACCAGACTGTATGTCTGGCTCTTTAAAACTACTATCTAATGATTGGTCATATTTATTTGCTCCTTCTTGTGGTGTTCCCACGCTTGGATTCCAAAAATTATCTTCCATAATTAATTGTAAGCTTTTTGTATTTTGTCTCTAAGTGAGTCTACTTTCATTAAGTGTTGTATAGCTTGTTGTTGGTCTACTCCTTGAGAGACTAAGCCTTGTAAGTATAAATCAAAAAATGCTTTTGAATTTCCCTCTACTAATGCTTGATGTATTTCAGGAGAAGATTCAGGATTAAACATTCCTACTAACTGACCCATACCTTGTTGTATGTTACCGCTACCTGAAGATAAAGCCATTAACAAACTTCTTGAAACTACGTTGTTAGATGCTAACCCCATTTGTTTCATAGTTGTTGTCATTTGGGCATCATAATTTTGTAACTGAGGTTGTATTTGTTCTGTTGTAGAATCAAAACTTATAGATGGCATTTGCTCTTGTTGAGAAACTTCTTCAGAGCCAGACTCTGCCGTATACCTTCCTAAAGCAGTATCAATACCTTTTTCTTTAGATAACATTGCCATTTTAGTAGCATTTTCAGTATCTACTTCTATATAATATCTTTCTTTTCCAGTAAACCAATCATCATCTTGATACTCTTGCATTAATACATGTTCTGCATCTTGAGGGTTTCCTTCTAAGTCATCAGCTTTAACTAATTTATATCCGTCTTTAGTTTTAACTTTATAACCCATATAAACACCTTGTGGTTGTATACTTCCTATTTCAAATCCAGAAGGAAGTAATGCACCATTTTCGTCATACATTGTCCCATCTGAAACTACACTATCTATATATGTGTCTCCATCTAAATCTGGAACTGCGTTTTCTCCAAATTGCATTTGTGCAAATATAAGTTCATCTCCTTCAAAACCTCTATGACCAACTATATCAGTGCTTGAAGGTCCTTGCCCTTCCATAAACCTACCCGAATCAAAGTCTTTAATAGCCATAGAATATTCAGAAGATTGAGAGCCAATAACATCTGTTGATATTGCTTTTCTTTTAAACTTCTTAAATTGCTTATTTACACGAGCTCCATAAGATTTGTTTACTACTCCGCCTTGACCTCCAGTAGAAGCTAAAGCAGCTTGTGGGTTTCCTCCACCTACATATTGAGCTACATAGTTTTCTAGTGCTTGTTCAGAAACGCTACCGTCAACCATAGCGCTAGAAGGTAAATCATATTCTATAATATAATTTTGCTTAAAAACTTGATAGTTATTATCAGTAGATAAAAAAGCTTGAACCTTGCTAGAAGAACCTTCCATGTCTTCTTTTGCGGGTTGTGCCCAGTCTACTAATTGTTTATGATTATAGGAATCTATATGTCCTTCCATAAATGCATTAAAATCTCTTCTTGATTGATGAGATATTAAGTGAGAATTTTTACCATCTTCACCTTCTAAATTTTCAAAATAAGCTTGTATTTGTTGAGTGTTTCCTCTTATTCTTCCTACCTCATCAGAGTTTACAATGTTATTATAAAAATTCTGCATAGTCTTTCGGCCACCAGAATTCATAAATTTAACTGGGTCATTACCAGCTTTCTCTAACTCAGCTAAAAATGTATTTTTTTCTTGGTCATATAAACCTTGGACTATTTCTTTGTCTTCATTGCGAACAGCAATTTGACTGGCTTGCGTTTGTATCTGCTGCATCCAATCATTTAATCTTTGTTCTTTAGCTTCTCTGTCAGCTTGAACATTTTGGTTCATTTGCATTAACTGCATTGCTTGACCAAGTTCTGCTTGTTGTCTATCTCTTCTAGAGCTAGAACCTTGCCATCCCGAAAGAGCGTTATTTACTTTAGAATAATCCATTACATTGGTTTATTTAATTTTTTTAATCTTTCAATTTCTGCTTTTTGTGCTTTTATTTGGTCAGTTGAACTACCTCTAAAGTTGCTTCCGCCAACTGTATAATCATACTGTTCAGGGTCTACCTTATTGTTGTCACCTTGATTATTTAAACCCTCTAAAGCATCTCTCTGAGCACCTTCTATTAAATCTCTATTAGGATTCATATACCAACTTAAATCACTTAAAGCATCAGATACAAGGTTACTACCTATACCTGTTAAAGTTTTTCTATTTTGAGCTAATGCAGTTTGTTTCATTTGCTCTGCAGACATATCAGCTTGTAGCTTCATTTGACCTACGGAAGAAGCTAATTGACTATATTGCTGTATGTTTTGTCTGTGGAGTGCTGCGTCTTGTGCAGCTAATTGATTAAGTCCGTTAATACGGTTAGCGTCTACAACACCTTGTCCAGCCAAAAACATTCCTCTTTGACCACCAGATGCTCTTAGCACATTCTTCATTGCGCCAGCATATGCATTATTTAAACCTTGCATAGCTGAGCTTTTTTCTTGGGCTGTCATTCCTGACTTTGCCATTTGTCTTTGCTTATCAACTGCTTCCATTAATAAAGGAGAAATTTCTGGAGTATCAATTTCTGGGTCCTTTAATGCTTTCGACAAAGATAATACACCTGCAGCAGCTTTCAAACCTGAAAGAACTTTTTCTGCATTACGCATTCTTTTAGTTCTTAGCTCGTCTTTATCTTTCTGATTTGTATCTACACCATCTGAATCTTCTTCTGTTTTATACTCATCCATTAACCCTGCTAGCCTGTCGTTATGACGCTTCATAGCAGCATCTCTTTCTTCTTGAGTTGCAGTACCTTCTTTTACTTTTTTTATGTAATCAGCTTCTTCTGCTTTTATTTTAGCTTCTTCTGCTTTTTTTAAATTAGCCTCAGTGTTTCTTTTATCTACCTCTAGCTCTATGTTCTCTTTTGTTTTACCAGTAGTACCTTCAGGTATAGCAGCTACTTCTACATCCCCCTCATCAGTTGTTATAGTTTCACTTAAACCTGTTGCAAAACCTGATGCTTGTTCAAGTGCATCTTGTTCTGCTGCATCTATAATAGATGAGTCACCATCATTAGCTACTATTAAATCTGCATCAGAAGTAATTCTTTCTTTTTGAGATACATAATCTGGACTATCTTTATCATCTACATTAATTAGATATTGATTTTCTTCATTAGTTAATTCAAAAGGAGAAGGTCCAGTTGTTAAATCATGTTTTGAGTTTTTATTAGCTTTTCTTTTTAACCTTATGTATTTTTCTATATTAGTTTCACCTTCAGGTGCTACATTTAAATCTTCTTCACCTGTTGTTTCTACTGAGGCAGTTACATCATCATCTTCAGCAGACCACCCATATCCAGCTACTTGACCTTCGCTAGTAAACATAGTTGGAATGGTGTCCTGAGACTCGCCCATACTAACAAACACATCATTAACACTTTTATTGTTTTCAGCTTTTTTTTCTTCTGTTATTTGGTATTTAGGGTTTTCTACTCGTATTGTGTCGTTTAATATATTAACAGTAGAGGTAACGTAATCACTAGATGTAGCGTATCCAGATTTTTTTAATAATGCTAATTGCTCTTCTGGGTTTTTAGCTTGGAAAACACCATTTTCTGAATATCTTTTGTTTCTTTTAAGAAAATCTATATGACCTTTTACCGCTTCTTCATGGTTTTCAAAAATAGTAAAAGGCTGACCCAGCATTACTCTATATGTCTTATTCCCGTTTTTATCTATTATCTCCTCTACTTTAGAAGCACTAGAGTTTCCCTTTTTTCCTTTCTCTTTTTTTATATAAGCGTCTCTTTCTTTTTCAGTCTTAAAATCTTCCCAAGTACCTTGTATGGTATAATCTACACCTTCTACTTTTTTACCGTTAGGCCCAGAACCGTTTTTGTCTAAATTAACGGCTTTCTGTCCAGAGTAATTATTATAACCAAGAGATAATTCAGAAGTACCTTTACCACCTTTTGCTCTAGGAGTCCTAAGCATTCCAGACTCATGCAACATTTGAGCTGCTAAAGCTTCAGGAAATAAGCCAGTACCTTTAGTGTGCTTTTCAAGTAACTTGATTAGCTCACTTTTAGTCATTCCTGTTTTTTCTAACTTTTTATAATTTTTTGGTGTTTCAGCCATAACTATTTATGTTTCCAAGTTTTCATTTCATTGTTCACGAACGAGCCTACCTCGTCAAATCTACCGCCTTGTAATAATTTTTTTATCTTATCCATAGCGGGTTTATCAAAGACTCCTTCACCACCCGTTAATTCCATTCCTGTGTGATTACCTTGCTTGTCTACTACAGCAAGAGGATTAGATTGATGGCTATATGCTCCTGGAGTCATACCACCTGTAGCCATTGAGTTATGTATTTCTTGTGCTCTATGACCTTGATGAAGAACTTTTTCTGTTCTATGTAAAAAAGGAATAGCAGATTGTGCTGCTACTGTACCAGTTTCACCTACCATATTAGTTAATAATTGTTGTGTTTCAGATGTAAGTTTACTAGCAGAATTTTTTAATGCAGGTAAATTTTTACTAATAGGACCCTTTAAAAGACTTGCCCCTGGTGTAGCACCTATTATGTTCATAGCGGCATGCGCATATCCAGCAGGGTCAGATGGGTCGTGAGCTATATGTTCTAAATCTCCACCTGGTTTTATTAATCTATTAATAGATGGTAAAGCAAACATTTCAGACGCAGCTGTAGTTACCAAGTTTTTGTTACCTCCAGAACCACCTGGCCTTAAAGATGCTGTTTGAACATTAGTAACAGCTTTATCTAAAAGATTTCTTGCATTCCATACCATGCCTTTATCTTCATTCCAAAGACCTTTATCTTCAGTAAGATTTCCTGTATTCTCAATTTGAGAAATTTGTTCAATTGACATGTTTTCTCTTTTCTTTGTTATATAAGCAGTCATAGGGTCAATAGCATCTGCTATTTCCTTTTCTGTATATAGATTAGAGTAACCAGATTCTACTGCGTTTTTAATATCAATATTTCTACCTGGTTTATCTTTTATGTTATTTTTTAATGCAATTAATTCTGAATTTTTAGTATGGTCTACTTTTTTAACTGTGTCTGTTTCTCCACCTGATGCATATTTATTAATTACCCCGCCATTACTATAATAAGCATCATAGTCTTCTCCCTTAACTTTCATATAACTCATTAAGTCTTCTTGTCTTTCAACCTTTTCTTCTGCTTTTTTCTTTTCTTTTTTATATTTACTTTTTTTAATAAAACCAATACCTGCACCCACTAAAGCACCAACACCAGCTCCTATAGGTCCAGCTGATGCACCCATAGCAGTATATTTGAGAGTTTCTGCAGCAATATCTGCATTTCCATATCCAGGGTCATTATCAAAAGCCCCTATAAGTTCACCTACAGCTCCTGCTCCTGCTGAAACTGCTGCTCCTGTATTTTCACCTTCCCAACTAGTTCCTTTTCTTAAAGTAGACATATCGTCTCTTGTAGGGTCTAACCCTTGATTTAACATGTCTTGATAATTACCTTGAAACATACTAGGGTCAGCACCACCTGCAGAAAACATTGCAGCCATGCCACCTCCAGAGTATTTTTTAGTTACCCCACCACCGTAGTATAAATCATTAGCTAACTTTTTTTCATCTTCTATGTTTAAATAATTTATCATGTTGTCAGTCTATTATGTATTAAAGCTCCAAATAATTCTATTTTAGCTGCATCAGTACTATCTATTTTTATAGTCAAATGTTGACCTGTTGCTTTAGCTGTACCATCAGTGCTTGTAATAGGTATTATGTGTTTTCCATATGCTACTTTCTCTCCAGTTCCCGTGCTTGTAAATGATGTATTACTTACTGAGTCTGTGAAAGTAAAATTAGTGAATTTTTTTAAGTTTTCATTTTCAGATAAATACAACACTAGTTTGTCAAATTTTTTACTTGAATAAACACTTTCGTTACACACAAAAGTTACAGATATAGAGTTAGTGTTTACTGCTTCGTAAAATGTTTTAAAATTAGCATTACTATTTTCTCTATATATTTTTTGTGCTAAAATAGAAGTTGCTGAGCTATTTCTACCAACCGTTAATAATTCACCTGGAAGATTAAAAGCTAAACAAACTGCGTCTGATTTTTTTGTAACCATTATTTCATTTAGCTCGCTATATACTAAATGTAAAATACCAGCATTACTTGGTTGGGTTATACATAAACCAACTTCATCTAAAATTTTATTATGATACAAACAAACTCCACCATTAGAATAATCTAATGGTTTATCATTAATTACAACATCTTTAAGTGAATGTAATATATTAGAATTTTGAGTTGTTAAACCTAAATCTTGCACCGAAACACCTTGACCATAAACTAATTTGCAAAAAGCAGACATATTATTATCGTACCAATAAGCTGATGTATTAGTTACAATAGTATTGTTATAATGTTGACTACCATATGTTGTGTCTACATAATCACTTCTTTCTATTATTTGACCAGTACCTGTAGCAATCATTACTGCTGCTGCATCTGTATTATCAACAACAACTCTTGGATTAATAGTTAATTTAGATACACCTGATTGTTGTACTGCAAACAAATCACCTCTTAAATTAAATAAATTATATATAGGACCTTTACCCGTTTCTAGTTCGTGAATTTCACTTGCGTCCCACGTGGTATAAGCGTCAAAAAGATTTCCTGCTAATTTTAAATTAGACGCAGCAATTACATTACTATAAGTGTTTACATCTTTAAAATTTACTGGTTTTTGGACAAAAGTTTTAGAAGTGTTTTGACAACTATAAGTTTCATTAATTAATGTGTCATCATAGATAGTATAATTTATATTATCTGTTGAACCTAAAAATACTCCATCTCTGAGGTCTAAATTAATAGAAGACTCAACTGGATATATAATACCCATAGAAGGGTATGAACGGTCAGCGCCATCAGTACCATCTGTATGCCCAACTTTCTTCTTAGCATACATATTTATAAATGTATCTCCTCCAAAAATAGAATCAAAATTTGTGCTACTTGGATTAAAGTTTACATGACCCGTACTTATATATTGATTGTTTTCAAAAGCAGCTGCAGAGTTACCTCCATATTGACTACCCTGAACAAATCTTACAAATTGAACGTATATTTTTTGAGCATAAAACTTATTATTAGGACTGTTATCGTCACGATTAAGTATAAAAGGGTTTTGTAATTCAGTACCAGTACCACACATAAATTCATCTGGCTTTAAATCTGCAGTAGAATCGCTAGCAGTACCCTCTAATGATAAAAACATAGTTGGAGCGCCAATTAAATTATTAGCATAATCTGCCTCACTAACATCCCATTTTTCTACTTGAACATCATCATTAGCATATCTTTGCTGGTCATCATTATTATTCCAAGAAATTCTAAGTTTATTTTTAAAATCTTGAAGTATAGCACCTGAATAATGTCTATCTCTACGAGAATTTCTTAAACTACTAACTGTTCCTCCCGACCCTACAGTCTCTGCGTGGTATATTTCAAAAACTTTATCAGAAGTTGCTACATCTCTAACACAATATGTGCTTTGAAAATATTGGCTATATATTGGGTATGTAGAAAATTGATAAGTTTCATTACTAGCATAGCCTGACTTTCCATCAAATCTTCCTGCTAAAAAATAAGGTTGATTTGTAGTAGTGCCATTATAATGAGCATATTGTTTTATATTTTGTATTCCATGTGAGTCAGAGTTAATAGCAGTAAATTCTACTAAGTCTTCATTATAATGAGAATACGCACCATCTAACCTTGCAACCACTTTTATTGTGTCGTTATCTCTTTTATCATAAACAAACTTACCAAAATATGGTTCAGGAGTATCACAAGTAAAATTAGTAACATGAAAAGATTCGTGGTCTTGAAAGGGCGTGTAAGAGGTAATAGCTGAAGGTCCGTTAAGATGCCTCATAGAACCTGATGAAGCATTATTTGCATGAATTTGGTTTTGATTTATTACACCACTTGCTAAAATTCTTTTATCGTTCTTACCTCTTTTAACTCTAACAATAGAGTATCCACTTATTTGATTTCTAACCGCAGTAGATAATTTAACTTCAAATTGAGGATATATAGCATACCCAGAAACAGAACTTAATGGTTTGTCAAAATATATATCTGAACCACTACCAGTATGAGCAGAAGTTGTATTTTGAGAAATTGTAACAGTATCTGCAGTAGTAGTAGTTATATAAGAACCTTTTAGTATACCATCGCCTGTTACTAATTCACCAACAACATGAGTGCTACCTTCGCCAGTTTTAGTTAAAATCATACTTCCACTACTATAAGTCCACCCAGTACTTACTTCTGGAACCGCACCACAATATTTAAAACTTCTAACCCCATCTGAATTTGATGTTATTCTATTGCCTGAAGAATTATGGCTTTCAAATAACATATCATTGTCAGGCATACGAATATCACCTATAGAACTAACAAATGTTGGGTTACCTGATTTGTCATAAAACAAAATACCAAAACGATATACTTCACCTCTTTGGTACCCTACATAATCTTTTGCAAATATTGGGTTTTTATAATTATTATATCCACCATTAAATGTTTTATCTAAATACCCATAAAGAGGAACATCGTTTACAGCAGAATGTGCTTTATCGGCAGAACTTCCTGTTCTTGCACACCTACCATTTCTAAAATAATCTACTTCAGATAAATCAAGCTGTTTAACATTAAATGTTATTCTAATTCCATCATCTGAGCTATTAAAATTAGGAGTTTCAGCTCCAGGAACTTTTACACCATGAGCTGTGTTTAGCCAAGCATATTTTCCTTTTTCATATAACGTTTCTTCATGCAAATCTGTATTTATATAATCATCACCATATGTTTCTGCTGTACTAGTACCGTTAGTTCCAAATCTATAAGATTTAACTCTAAAATCTACATCTATACTTTGAGCATTGTTTGTCAAATTAGCAGCAAATAATCTATTATTTTTTACAGCTAAAGCTTTACACACATCCCAGCTAACATGGTTTTTTAATAAATCACCTACAGCTATACTAACTGTTGTTTCATTACCATTATGAGTATACGTAAAAGATGAGCCTGTAATAACACTTTCTGTTACTATATTAGCTTCTATACCACCTTCACTAGAAGTGTGCCTAATATCTATTATTTGAATAGAAGTGTAAGATTCATCTATATCATTTACAGTTAAAGTAACTGAGTTTGGTGAATGTTCCGATAAAGCGCCACCAACTAATTCATGATAAGAAGTATCTAAAGTTTTTCTTGCTACATGTACAGGATTAGTTATTTGTGAAGTTCTAGATGTTTTACCATCTTGAGTAATTAATCTGTAACAATAAGAGTGAGAGCCACATAAAACTATACCACCAGGAACTATCGAATCAACTGTTGGAGCTTTTAATTTTGATGTTTTAAATACATTTAAATCAGCAGCAGTAAGTCCTACATAATAACTTGGGTCTTCTTTTAAGTTTATTGTACGTAATGGGTTAACACCATCTGTCCAATATATTCTATGAAAATGTTCATTTTCTTCTGAAACCTCTACCCTTAAAGATGTATCATTATCTAAAGATAAGTCAGCCTGTATCATTGCTTCTTGAGCCCCTAAAGAGCCATCGGCATTAATATTAACTTTAAATATTACATCATCAGCACCTAACATGCCATGTGCAATTACTGCAGCATAATTAGAAAATTTTCCTACCCCTACTATTTTATGCTCAATACCATCTGTAGAAGATTGTGTTAAACCGTTTCCATTAGTTAAAGAAATATATTGAGGGTTATCTTCACTTGGAAGATAATAAGCCTCAACTCCAACTGATAAAGTTGTGCTAGACTTTTGTATAATTTTTAAATTTACTCCTTGGTTTGTTGCAGCAAATGAAACACTCAAGGTTAATGCAGCAGAAGCTGTTGGGCTACTCATTGCTAATGCAGTGCATTGCCATAATAAATCTCTAAAAAGCGAACTTGGACCATAAGTAATACCATTAGAACCTGTCATACCTTCAAGAAAGGTAAACTGTTCTGTTGTAAAGCCAGTGCCTGATATTGTTAATCTAACACCTAATAGATTAGCCGAAGTAAAACCAACTACATTATTATTGCCATCTACTGTAGCGGCTATTTGAGAGTTTGCAGCTAAAGTGGTATTATTAATTAAATAACTAATTGCATCAAATTCTAATGTAGTAAATACAGTATTTCCTTGTGCGTTTTTAATTACAAAAGCATTATCTTCTCTTGTAAATATTCTACCATTAATTAATTCTTTGTATGAATCAGTAGACATTACATTAGCATCTAAATCTGACTGCATTCCTTTTACAAAAGAATTTGGTTTTTTTGTAGACTTTGCCATTATTTAATCAGTTTACGAGTGTCATCATTATAAGCTCTTAAAGAATTCCAGTAGTTTCCAATGTTTCTCCATTGTTGTCTAGTAGGCATATTATCTTTACCCCTAGCTTGAGCGCACTGCATAGACCACTCTTTCTTTAAATCTTGATAAACGTATCTTGGTAATTTTTGATTATAATACTCTCTACCTTTATATTTATACATAATGTAAGAAGCTATAGCGTCTTCATGGTCAGCAGATATTGTCGGATAACCTTCGTTATCTGTTGATATAGCTTCATGATGTAAATCTATAGTTGTTGCATCTGGTAAATCAATATGAAGATAACCTCCTGATGTATAACAGTTTGTGGAATCATACAACCCTCCTTCTGTAGACCTTATTTCAATCATGTTAAGAAAGTCTGTAGGTAATAAGGTTTTCTTACTTGTAATTGTAAGTGTAGTAATCTTTTTATCAAAAGTTACATAAGAGCCAATTTTCTTTTCTGCTTCAAAAGCCCATTCTACAAAATTATGAAACTCTCTTGCGGCATCTTGTATACCTAAGTTTCTAATAACAGCTGATACAACTTGTTTAACACTAATTTTTGGACTTCCTTTCATTGTTATTTTTTTATAGCCTCTTTAAATCTTGCAAGAGGTAGTATTTTATGTTTATTAAACTTGTGAGGCCTATCCCACATAACTTTTGCATATTCGTCATCTAAAATAGGAACTTTATACAAAACTACTTTTCCTTCTTCTTTTGACTTAGCATGGTCAACTCTAACATGAAAAGGTCTTTTGTGTGGTAATTTTTTTATATACACCTCGCCCATTTTTAAAGGCATTTTAAAGACCTCTTGCTTGTTTGCTACTGTATCTACCACTCCCTCTAAAAAAGACTCCATAATAGCGTAATATTCGCTATAAGAAATCATTCTATCTGCTTTATTAGTTTTTATTCTTATACCCGACTTTAAAGTGTTATATATATCTTTTATTGATACATATTTATTTTTGTACTTTTTGTCGTGGCTTCTTCTTGCCTTTTGCCTTTGCTTCATCTGTTTGATTATTTGGTCCCTTTGCGTTTAATCCAAGCATTACATTAAATTCTAATTGCAATACATTTTGAACTACCATCGGAATTAATTCTTCAGGTATTGGATATTGAGTTAAATCATCATCAACATAAGAACTAACATCTGTTGGATTAGAAAAAATAGCATTGATTTCTACTACACCTCCTGAAACTAAGCTATCACCTTCCCATATATATAATTTTCTATCAGAAAGAGTTGCTATCTTACTACCAGCGCTTTTTATAAATCTAGAGTTGTTCACGAACATTCTATCATGATTTTGAACAATAGGCAAAGGCACATAAGAAGAGTCTGCAGAAGAGTCGTCTTTATAAGCAATACTTCTAATTGCTTTGTTATCATTAAAACCAACAAAATCTTTTATAATAACACCATTAGATTTAGGATTCATTTCATCTACCTGATAACAAACATTAGAAGTTTTTCTTCCGTTATCTGTATATTTCATTAATAGATTAGCCCTATGGTAGTGCACCATAAACTTAATTTGCCTTAAAGACACATCTGTATCATCTGGTGAAACTCCACCTGTGATTACATTTCTAATGTTGTACGCTATTTCATTTAATGTTGCCATAGTCAATTTTTAATAAGAAAGGGCAAAGTAAGGAAACCCTACTCTACCCTTTCTAGAAAGCAGGGAGCAAAAAGCATCTTTAAACTCGTCGTTCAGATATTTCTGTCTGAATTGCTTGGTATCTTGGGTCTCCCAATGTTGCAAGTACCTTACGAGCTGCAATCTGACACACTTCCTCGTGAGTCACATCACTTAAATCTGTAAAAGTTGTAGTATGTTTTAAATAAGTTACAACTACTTTTGTAGTAGATGTAAATCCTATTGTATTTATGCTACCACCTTTAAAATATATTACTGGATTACTAGCATCAGCTTTATTAAAAGGGTCATTTAAATAAGAAGATAAATCTTCTATTTGTATAACCTTTACATTTACACTAGGGCTAGTTTTTACATAAGCTGATAAAAATCTACTATAAGTAGCAGTTAAGGTAGATAAAGTATAAGGAGTTGTGTCTATTAAGTCTATTTCTTGACTTATTACTAAATCCTGAAGCTTATCTCTACTGTCTTGCGTAGTTTCAAATGCCATGTAATACTGCTGCACAAACTCATCAGTAGCCATCTTCATAAACTCGTTTAACTCTGTGTTACTAAAGTACGCAGTAGTTTCGCTGTCTATAATGTTTCTAATTCTGTTTTGTGCGTCAGTAGCATCCATTAATCTTCTGTTTTAACTGTTTTATTTTTAGTTATTGTTTCACCACGAATTTCATGCTTCAAGATAGCTAAAATATCTTTGTTATCTTTTAACCAAACTAGCACTTGCTCTTCGTTAGTTCCAATTGCTTCTTTCCCGTAATAGAACGTATCGTTTCTATAGTTTAACTTTTTTTCTCTTACAGCTTCTAAAATAAACACACGTAAATCTTTCTCTGGGTCAAAGTGTGTTTCCATGAACCCATCTGCATCATTTTGTGCTATTTCTATAAGCTTAGCTCTTAAAACATCCATCTCAGAATTTAAATTCAATCGCTTTAATGTGGCAAATTGAATAACTTCTTTATCAGTCATTTTAGCAGCTTCTATAATAGCTCTTGCTGAATCTAGAGTGTCTTTTGTTTTTTTCTTTTCTATTGCGTGTAAATCCTTTCTAATCCATTTACCACCTAAGACATCTGGATTGTTCTTTAAAAAGGCATCAATAAGAACATGACTTTCATTGTCCATGTCAAGTAATACTGAAGCTCCTTTAAAAGTTATTTGGTCAGGATTACCATTAATATCTTTGTATTCAATAGTTCGACCATTCTTTCCTTTGTAATTTCCAAAAGAATACGACGCAACCCCTTTAGGGTTTTTATAATCGTATTGTACTAATTCCTTTGCTTTCATCTTTTTTGCTTTTTGTTATTAATTAAGAAAAATAAGTACACCTCCGAAGAGGTGCACTTTAATAATTTATTATAGTCCTACAACTCCAGAAGCTATTTCTATAACTGCTTGAACGTACCACTTATCACCATCACATGTTAATGTAATATGGTCTCCTGTACTAATCTTTGAAGCTACAAAGGTTAAACCTGTATCGCTATCTATAGAAACACCAGTAGCACCACCTTGACAGATTCCTCTGAATTTGGTATTACCAACCACTCTAGTAGCTGCGTGAGTCCAAGACTTAACAGTTACTGCATGAGCTGAATTTTCATCAGTTGCAATCAATACATATTGAAGTCCTTTTTGAGGCATAGGTAATTTAATGTTACCTGCTGCTGTGATGTCACCTAAAAGAATAGTACTTCCAGATTCATAATCGTGCAATTCAATAACATTTGAAACCCATGGTTTATCAATTACATTACATGCTACACGACCATGTTCTCGTGTCATATAGTTCGAGTCTTCCACTGATTTGAAGAAGCTCTTATTTCCGTCTAATTCTCTTGACATTTTTTTAAATTTTAAAAATTAATTACTAATTATAGTACTAAACCAGTTGGCTTAAGAATACCACAAGATAATGGGTTACGAACAATAATACCTGATTGAGTTAACCAGTGACATTCGAATCTGTCATCTCCCGAAGCAGCTAACATAGACGCAGAGTCATAAGGGTTAATCATACCTGGCACATATTTCTTAATCCAGTTACGGTTAGTACCTTCAGCACCTTTAGAAATCAATTCAATGTTAGCAACACCTTGTTGTGTTGACATATCTAAAAATACCATCATACCACCTAATGTCGCAGTTCTAAAACCAGCACCTGAAAGTACGTCGTTGTTAGCCATTGCAGCACTAGCAGCTAAATTAGGGTCATCAAATACTGGGCAGTGTACCAAAGTGATTTTGTTACCTAATGCTGAATAAGTACTAAATTGAGCACCTACATTTACATCTTGTCCAAATTTATCTACCATTACAGCAGATGCATTGTTACCAGCAGCAAATAATAAATCTTTCATTGCTCTGTGGAACTGAACACGACCTTGTGTTCCTGTAAATACAACATACTCATTTCCAACAGGAGCAGCAGCATTAAGAGATAATTGACCGATATACTCAGTAATAATTTCTTCAGTTAAATCTACACCAGCATTGTAAGTAGCTACATTTGAATCTTCAATTTGAGCTAAAAGACCATCACCAATAATTGGCATATTTCCAGCTGCAGAAGCGTCTGAACCTACTGAAGTAGCCGTATAATCAGCAACAGAAGAACGTCCAAACCAACGCATAACCTCAAGGTCATACATGAATTGAGCTTCAGTTTGTTGCTCTTTAGTAAAGAACCATAGACGGTGTCCATTGTGCTCCACCCAAGTAACATCTGTTAAATCACGCGCATCAATAACTAATTTCTTACGAGAAGTTGTTAGCCAGTTTTTGCGAGTTTCAGGGTAAGCATAACCTTCACCTACTTCAGCTCCTAAAGAACCTTCACCAAATGCGTTACCAATTACACCTACAACTGAATCTGCAGCTGCAGTATCTGTAATTAAGTTTAACGCTTTACCTGTTACAGTTTTTACATTAGTTCCATCTACAATAGACTCTACGTGTACTTGTAGACCTGAAGCTAAACGAACAATGTCACTTGTGTTGATTAAACAAGGCAATTCAGTAGTATCAGTCATTGAAAAACTAATAGAAGCTCCAACAGCAGAATCAGTTGTTAAATCAGCGGCTAATTGTTGTTGACCTCTGTAACGACCCATAGACTTCCATTCGAAAGAATTGTCACCTAATACTTTTTCACCAGCACCAAAGCTTAGTTTTTCAAGTAAGTAAGTTGTAGTATATCGAGGATAAAGCTCGATTACTTTTTTTGCAATCTCTGGGTACTTAAGTAAGTTTGCTACCAGAGAATTGTCTGCCGTGTTATACGCGGCATCATATTTAGCGGTATATACTCTCATTTTTTCTGAGTGTTTTTAAATTAAAAAATTGTTTTATATAAACAATATATAATTATGAACCTAAAAACTTATTCGGGTCAAAGCCTTTGCTTGGAGCCTCAAAACTATTAGAAGAACGATTACCTCTACTTGGAGAAGTAATACCATCCAGGACCTTCGACTTTCCTTGTTCAACGCCTTGCGTTTTAATCATCTTGAAAATCTTTTCCTTGTTTCGCCATAAGAAAGCGGCCTCCGCAACATTGGCATGAGACTCGAAGATGTCTTGGGCGAAATCTCCTTTGGTTATATAACTATACAGTTGTTTCTTGTCTTTCTGAGAAACTTTACCTCCAAAAAACTCTTCTTTATTTTTAATAAAGTTTTGTAAGTCTTTTCGAGATTTTTTAGCGCTCTCATCTTTTTGCTTCTCTGATTGTACTTTTTCCGTTCGCAATCTATCCTTTTCTGTGTGGATATGCTTTGTTAATTGCTGGCGAATTAAAGTTGCTTCTCTTTTTAGTAATCCTGCATCTGTCAGCCTGTCTATCGTGTCGTCTATTGCATCATCGTCATATTTTGATGCTCTCATATCAGCAATAACTAAATCTTTGTCAGTAAGCTCTAAATAACCATTAAGATTTTTAATAGTATCGTTATCGCTAACTTGAGGTTTCATAGCATCCTGCACTTTTGCTATAAACTCCTCTTTGCTTTCTGCTTCAATTCCTGCTTCCTTACTTAAACCTTTCCAGTCAAATTCTTCTGTTACAGGTTCTTCTTTAGTTTCAACTACCGTATTTTCATCATCCCAGTCATCAGCTTCTTCAGTCTTCTCTTCTGCTTTGGTGTCATCAGCTTCTGCGTCCACTTTGGTATCAGTCTCGACTGAATCCCATGAAAAGTCGTCCTCGCTTTCTGTTTCGCTTTCTGATTCGGTATTATCTTCTGATGTAACCTCTTGAGGTTGTTCTTCATTTGTTAAAGATTCTACTGTTTCAGCAGCTTCTCCATCGAGAAATGCTGTTGGGTCAAAACCCTCTTGTTTTGTTTCTTCAGCGGATTCAACCGCCTCTTCAATAATTTTGCTTTCTTCTGCCATTTTATTTTGCTTTTATGTTTACAAAGATATTACTTTTTTTGAATACTTTTTTTCGACTCCATCTTAACGTCATGCTCATTATCTTTTTCTTTTTGTTGAGAGCCAAAATCTGCTTTAACTTTTTCTAAGTTAAGTTTATTCTTTTCCCTAGTATCATCAATATCTCTATGAGCGTCAGATGCAATTTCCTGAGCAGCAACTCTAGCCTCTGCATTAATTTGCGCAACTTTAATTCTACCTTCAATATCCATTTGCTTAAGTTGAGCTTCAGCTTGAGTTTGTTGTGCTTGAGCCTCTGCAGCAGCTTGTTGTTGTTGCATAGCAGACTGTTGTGCTTGTGCTTGTTGCTCTTTCATAGCATCAATACCTTGTTCTAAAACTACTTGAGCTTCTGTCATAGTATCAGCCTTCATAACTTTAAGAGCGTCAAGCAAAGTAATTGTACCTGATTGTAATGCAGCCTGCGACATTTGTTGTACAGATTGCTTTAAAGCATCATCTTTACCAGAGTCTCCTACAAATATACCATAGTCATTTAAAGACACTTCTGGCAATACGTTAAGCATTTTATAACCAGCATCTCCTAAAACAAATGCAGCTTTTTTACCTCCAGCCCAAGCTATCTTCATTAAGTTAGCTAATTTATCAAATACTTTTTTCTTAACCTCATTATGAGTGTAGAACCAAGAACCCGTAGATATAGAAGACTGAGAAACAGAACGTTGTACATTACCTACATACTCGTATTGCTCTACTGCTCCTTCTCTTTGTGGTGATACTCCTGATATTTGACCAGCAGTTTGTTCTAACATCATTTTAAGATTAATAAGCTGTTGAACAGATTGAGATAAAGTAAAATCTACTTGTTGGAATTGATTAAATGATGCTGTATCCCCACCTTCATCTCTTGTGTTAATTGGTATAATACCATCATTTTTTAAATGATACATAACCTCTTGCATGTCCATTCCAATATTAGAAGGCATTTGAGATACGTCATAAACAACTGCTTTACCACCAGAGCGAGCAAGAGCAAGTTCAATATGATACATAACAATATTATAAAGCATTTGCACATGTCTTAGTATATCTACAAGACTTGTAGGTTTACCTGTAGTGTGATTATAAACAACTCCTACGTAAGACAGAGAAGTAGAACCTGCATCGTCTACAGACCTAACCTGATTCGGGCGTCTTCTACAATTAACCAATATTTTACCACCAATCTTTGTGCCTTCCCATATATCGTCGACACATTTTGTTTCAATTTTTTCTCCTTTTCTTTTTTTATACCTATCACCTACAGCTTTTTTAAATGGTTGCTCTGGATTAAATTTATTTTCAGAAATTTTAAACCTTAGAGCTTTAATTGATTTCCATTCAGCAGATATAACTCTTACTTTAACAGTTTTAGAGTGGTCTACTTCAACCCAATTAAATATTCCATTCCATCTATCTATGTTGTCAGATGTTGTTTGTCGCATATCTTCAAGTTCACGAACATCATCTTCATCTAACTGGTCTCTAAATTCATCTATAACCTCATTTACAGTAAGCCATCTTTCTTCACCAGCCCATTGAGCATTATCTAAAAAATCAGAATCTATAGATTTATCAAAAACAAAAGTACGAGGGTCAACTCTTCTTACATAAGGGTCGCCATCTTTTACATAAACTTTGTAGAATTCTTTAGCAGTTACAAGAAGGTCTCTCATCCCTTCTCTAAACATGTGCTTAACTTGATACTTTTGACACAAGTAATCAAGACCATCATTTATAGACTCTTCAATTACTTCTTTGTATTGATAACGCATGTATTGGTCTATGTCATCTGGAATAGGAAACTCTTTGTTATCCATTTCAAGCTCCATACCAAACTCACTCTCTACATCTGCATTAATATTTTTAAGTAATTCGTTTGCTATTAAAGACACTTTAAATTGTTCTTTACGAAGAGCTGCGTCTAAGTTTACTGCAAAAACACCTTTATCTAATGGGCGAGATAAATCCTCATTACAAAGCAGGTCAATTTTATTTCTAGTAATAGGATAATTAGCCATAGTAGCAGGAGATGGCATATTGTATTGCTCTGTTACGTAACTATAGTCATCATATTCTAAGTCTCCATTATAAAGCCTGTAGTTTCTAATGTCTTTATCATATTCGCTTATAGAGCCTTCTGCATTATCATGTTGTAATTGTTGAACAATAGCGTCTATATTTTCTTCGCACCACTCTTGCGTTTTTTCGCTGTCTGAAATAAATTGCTTTGGGAAATTACTCATTTTTTAATTTTTATATGGTATTAATCTTCCATTTTCTCTTTTATAGAAGACAAATCCTATGCCTTCTTTAGTTGCTTTTTCCATTTTTACTTGCTTATCGTAAAGGTCTATATCGTGTATAAGGCATAAACCAAAAGCTATTGCCCTATCCGTATTTCTTATTCCATAAGAACCAAGCTCATCTAATAAATCTATAAACCATATATCTCCACAATTTTCCTCTATATAGTTTTCCATAAACTGTTCCATTACAGCTTTAGTATGTTTATTCATTTGTAGACCATATCTATTTCTATTTACAGTCTTAGGTGAATGAGCTGTTGTTGGTCTTTCTTTTAAAAATTGTTTTCCTCCTGCTCTTTGGAAATATCCTATTATACCAATACGAGTAAACTCAATTAGCATTTTAGCATTGTAATATACAGCTAATTTTAAGCACCCATCCCAAAACTCTTCAGCTGTATCAGGTCGCTCTGTGTATTCTGCTATAGGGTAATTACCAGCTATATCCATACTATAAAACCTCCTAAATATAATAGCACTACCTAAAGAACTTGTAGAGGCTTCATCTTGGTCATAAGAATCAATACCTCCTATATCTAAACCTTTAAGTTCTGTCTTAGGGTGCTCTAATATTTTATAAGGACCATATTTATCTAAAACAAACTTAACCTCCATTCCTTCGCCTTCCCATTCGAGTCTACCACACTGTATTTGACCTTTTAAATCTTCACTACTTAATATCTCACTTCTTTGTGCATTTATCTTAGCAACATTAAACCGAGAGTTCTTAGTTTGCAAAAATGCTTCCTCTACAGAAAGAGGGTAGTTTTGCAGCTCTAAGTTATAACCTTTTTGGTTACCAGCTTTGTGAAGTTGTTCTCGCCTATCACTAAGCGCTTTTTTTGCTCCATCATTATCAGATATTCCTGTTTTTAAATCAAAGAACCCATGATAACACATAGACGCAGGAATAAACATAGGAATAAGATTAAATGCATCTGCATTGTAATACATCTCCATAAAATCTTTGGAAGCAGCTTCGATGTCACCACCTGTACCACCAATAATTGGCACACCATACTGAACATCACCATCCATAAAGCAGGCTTTAGATGACATATATGCGTTAAGTAATTCTTTAAACTCCCCAGCTTCTTCGAATACCATAACAGAAAGACGTTCACCTTTATATACTTCTGGATTACTCATTGTACGGCAGTGTATAACAGATTGGAATCCATCCGTACCCCACTTACCATCTTTATCTTTTATTTTATAACCAGAGCGAAGTATTTCATCTCCCTCCTTTAATGTAGAATGTCTAAAATTAGAATTCTGATTATTAAGTCCAGCTTTTACTTTGTCAAAGAACGATGTAGCAGTAACCTGAAGCCCTGCGGCAACACCTACGTGGTTAAATGGATAGAATGTATATTCGTGTGCAAGGATGCCAGAGTTCATATAAGAAAAACCTTTATCCCTAGCTTTAATAACAATCATTCCTTTCTCTTCTTGTTTACAAGTGTCGAAGAGGTCGAAATAATTTTTATCCATATCTCGATACCAAGGTGCAATAAGAGTTTTACGGCTATTGCCTTTAACTCCGTCACTACCTAAAATTTTATAGAAATTTAAATAATAGTAATGCTTACCAGTAATAGCATCCATACCTTTAGGTTTGAAGCCATTCTTACATCTATCTATTTGCATGTCCCAGTATTCTCTAAATGCAACGCTTTCTGGGTTAAGCTGCGGAACGCCCTCAAACACTAAAGGCTGATATTTTTTTATATCAACCATTCTTTTGAGATAACAAAGTCTCTAAATAACTAAGCTCTCTGTTTCCTGCAATCTTAGAGCGCTCTCCTCGCCTTTCAATTTCATCAACAAGTTTTCTTCTTGTAGCAAGTATTTTTTCCACACCAATCATAACCTTCTGTATGTCGGCTGCGTTATCTATGTTTATTTTTACTTTTTCTAACAATGTGGTATACTCATCTATTTTTTCATTAAACGCAGAAAGCTGAGCATCCAACGGGTCATACTCAAGCTCTTTGTACTTTATAATCGCGTCAGCGATTTTTTTATTTCTAATTCCCTTCCACTCATAGTTGTCAAATAAGTCTTTAGCAACTACACGCATTCTTTCGTCTTCAGTAAAGTGTCGGTAAGGGGAGTCGTAGTCTGCTACGTAGGCAACAAACATAAGTCCCTTAGTTCCAAGACCACTTGTCTCTATTACTTTTTTAAACTCTGGTATTCCGTAAATCCCATCATCCTCGACAATATTTCCTTGCTTACTTATCTTGAGTAGGTACATACACTTTGAGCTCTGTTTTCATTGTTATTATACCATGACGTAAATTAGGAAGCTCTTCATATTGAATCTCACCATCCTCGTCTATGTACGTAAAATCTATAAGGCTCATTCCACCTCCTACTACAGTATAAGTATTCTTTAATGGAATGTAACCCATATCTAAATACTCAGTAATAATTTCGTGCTCTCTATATTCAGTCATTTTAACCACGTTAACATAACCAAATATTTTTCCGTTGGGCATTATTTCTATAATACCATACTTTGTTTTTTGCTTGTCCATTGTTTTCATGGTGTAAAGATAATAAAATATTAACAATCTCTAACTTAAGAAAAAAAAAGGACTCATTTTACTGAGCCCCTCCTTAACCAAACAAACAAATATTATTAATCGTGTTGTATTATGCCACCCTTAGAATAATTTTTCTTATCCAACATAGTGTTAACTACCTTACGAGTGTCATTCTTTGTTACAGTTTCTCTAAACTTGTTCTTAACGTTCTGAACAAACTTCTTAACCTTCTTCTTAAACTTTCCTTTTTCTGGCATAACTAGTCGTGTTGAATTATTCCACCTTTCTTATACATCTTACCAGTCTTAGCATCAACCTTCATTGATTTAATAGACTTAATGTCGCTAGCTATACTTGGTATTGCCCCTAATAAAGCCATACCTCCAGCTGAGTATTTTTTCTTCTTTTTCATAGTTGTTCTTTTTTACAAAGCTAACTAAAAATTTTTTATATTTTTCTGAGTATGGATGTCTTATGGTGAACACCCCGTGTTGTACCAAACTTTTTGATACCCTACCCTTTCTTTCAGTTTCTAAAAAACCTCACTCATTCTTAAAAAGGAAATCGCTTCGCTCAGTTTGTTTGCTCTCTCTTTCAACATTGTGTGTGTATGTGTGTGAGTGGAACACATCATATCAGTCTTATTAACTCATTCTCACTCACTATGTTCGTGTTATTCGTAAGCTAACTCGTTGACTACCAACAGTCTTGCTTCGTTTAACTCGCAAGCTCTTATCTTTCTCTTCGTTAATTGCTTGCCTTCCGTTTTATTTAGATGTTCAATAGGTTAGGGACGGTGTTCATCCACTACCCACCAAAGGTACAACATTTAATTGACATAGTCAAGTCACTATCACCTCGCATTCTGCTTCGGTGTGTTTTATTTAGATGTTTGACTACGTCAACCAATTTATCAACAGACGACAAACTTTCTTCTTTCTCTGTTCTAAATAGTATAGATTATTATATCACTTTCCTAATATGTTTGTTATTCCGTAAAGGAATAGAGTGGACTGAAAGAAAGGAAACTATATGCGTCGAGAAGACAATTAATGCGAGTGAAAGAAATCGCAAGTGTAACAACACTCTTTGTGGTAAGACATCCTTTTACGAGATATAATAAATAACGGCTATTGTAGTTTGTAGCCGTTTCACTATCATTTATAGGTTCGTGTGTAGCACAACCTTGTTCATCTTTCTCTTTATTAATTAAATTAATCTTTAAA
>TARA_R110002012_G_scaffold91963_6_pt1 | contig 29041 bp, 35 predicted proteins | sample TARA_R110002012 | Tara Oceans TARA_R110002012 (sample SAMEA4396515) | marine metagenome | biome: Westerlies Biome; feature: [DCM] deep chlorophyll maximum layer (ENVO:01000326); material: water (ENVO:00002006), including particulate matter (ENVO:01000060) such as... | depth 40 m | reverse complement strand
AAGAAGAGCCCCCTGCCCCCCCACCCCCCCTTTTGGCTGAGCGCGCAGGGAAAAACCCTCAACACCAAAATGCTCAAGAAATCACAGATTTGGATAACTTTCCCACCCCCCGGGAAGGTATGCCGGAGTAGATACTATGCCCGACCCCATGGAGTTTGGTAAATTTGTAGTAAGACTGCAAAATCTCGAACACCGAGCCCGTAACGACAGGACGGTGATAAACTTCCTAGAGACTGAGATCGATAAGCTACGTCTAGATCTAGAACGCTTTAAGGTGAAGGTTGCCACCGGAATTGCCGTAGCGGGTTTATTCCTGTCTGGAATCGCGTGGGTTATTGAAGCGAAAGTTTTCTAGGAAAACCCCTTTTTAGAAAGTATGCCGGAGAGGGGTGTTTTTAGAATGTGCCAAGGGAACCCTTAGAGGCCCCTAAAAATATTTTTTTAAAAAAAAATAAGTAAGCGTTTTATAAAGGTTTTCCCCTTCTTTTCGGCATAAAAACCCGAGAAAGGGGGCTTGTCAAGGGGGGGTAGTTTGTTATGATGGGGACAGCAAGTCTGCTTGGATGGATGCTTCCTAGGTGATTGTTTGCTTCGTAGGCAAGCTGACTTGGTTCTGGCGGCGCTTTGGTGCGCCACCAGAAAGAAGGCTTCGTCTTTTCGCGAAGTCTTCTAGTCGCGAAGTCTTCGCGTACCGAAGTCTCCGCATCCCCTGTTTGGGGGGAACTGTATCTTGAATCTACCGCCGGGTCTTTCTAAGTTAGAACCGTATTTAGATAGGCTTCACGAACTTCCTGTAGAGCAGCTTGAGCAGATAAGAGAGCTACTCAAGCAATACGAGGAATTGAACAGGCAGGAAACCTGCCGGGATGATTATCTTGCCTTTGTGAAAGAGGCATGGCCGGGATTTATCGAAGGCAAACATCACGAGATGATGGCTCGTGCTTTCGAGAGAGTGGCAAAGGGTGAGTTGAAGAGACTCATTATCAATATGCCCCCCCGTCATACGAAGAGTGAGTTTGCGAGCTTTCATCTTCCGGCATGGTTCCTTGGGAAGTTTCCCAACAAGAAAGTGATTCAGACAGCCCACACGGCGGAGCTTGCTGTGGGGTTTGGTCGTAAAGTGAGGAACCTCGTAGGGAACGAAGATTATCAGTCGATCTTCCCTGGGGTGAAATTGCAACAGGATTCCAAGGCCGCGGGTCGTTGGAATACGTCAGATGGGGGAGAGTATTTCGCTATCGGGGTGGGTGGTGCAGTAACGGGTAAAGGTGCGGATCTTTTAATTATCGATGATCCCCACTCCGAGCAGGAAGGACAAAGTTCAGACCCGGAGGTATTTAACCGGACCTACGAGTGGTATACGTCAGGTCCGCGACAGCGCCTCCAGCCGGGCGGTGCCATTGTCATCGTAATGACGAGGTGGCACAAGAGGGATCTCACGGGTCAGATCTTGAAGTCCTCTGTCCAGAGGAGTGGTGCTGGGGAGTGGGAGGTTATTGAGTTGCCTGCCATCCTGCCCTCGGGGAAACCGCTCTGGCCGGGGTTCTGGTCACTGGATGAGCTTGAGAAACTTCGCTCAGAACTACCTGTCGCGAAGTGGTCGGCTCAATACCAGCAGGATCCCACCTCCGAAGAGGGGGCCATCGTTAAGCGAGAATGGTGGCGGCGCTGGACAGAGGACTCCCCACCCCCCTGTGATTTTATTATCCAGTCATGGGATACGGCGTTTTTAAAGAAACAACGGTCCGATTATTCAGCCTGCACGACCTGGGGTGTTTTTTACACGCCCGATGAATCTGGCCTAGATAGAGCCAATGTTATTTTGCTCGATGCTTTTAAATCGAGGATGGAATTCCCAGAACTAAAGAAAAGGGCTTTTGACGAATGGTCCCGGTGGAAGCCAGACGCTTTCATCGTTGAAGGAAAAGCAGCAGGAATGCCCCTGATCTTTGAACTCCGTTCTATCGGCATACCTGTTCAGGAGTACACGCCTTCCCGGGGGAACGACAAGATTGCCCGCGTAAACGCTGTCTCGGACCTCTTCGCTTCGGGAACAATATGGGCACCAGAACGGCGTTTTGCTGAAGAGGTGATGGAAGAGTTTGCTTCCTTCCCCTCGGGTGAGCATGACGATCTCGTCGATTCTTCTACCCAAGCCCTCATTCGTTTCCGGCAGGGTGGGTTTATTCCCCTGCGTACAGATGATGACGAGGATGACCACATCCCCGTTAAAGCGGATTACTACTAATGAAAAAAATTGCTTATGCACCGTCCGAAATTCACGGGACGGGAGTTTTTGCCCAAGAAGATATAGAAGAAAACGAATCCGTAGGTCCGTTGATTGTCGGCCTAAAGGCGGGGGGTCTTCTGGGTATGAACCGAACTGAGCTAGGGAAGTACGTTAATCATCAAAAAGATCCCAACGGGCGAATGGAGCAAGTGCCCGGTTCCCCCGAAGACTTCTACCTCCGATCTCTGAGCCCCATCGTATCAGGATCCGAGATTACAATGGATTACAACGACACCCCCTATTTTGTGGCAAAGCCCCACGACATCGACCCAGAGGGCTACAAGGACTGGAAGTGACCATTGTCAAATGGTACCAGCCGGGCGACGAGGACGTAGACGGCTGGGAGTTCCAGTATTCACCAAACGGATTGGACTGGTTTTTCTACGAGGAACCGCTAGAACCTGTTCCTTGTGAAATATGTTGGCAGACTAATATATACCTTGATGAAGACGCCTACTTGTTTAGGGCGCGTTCGGTTAGAGAAGATCTGGTATCGGAGTGGTCGGACATTATTTCTTTGCCAGAGCCTGACCCAATAGGTGTTTTTGCGTTTGTTCTTTTGTTGCTCGCAATAGCACCCAGAAATGTTCTTAAAAAAATAAAAAGAAACGGGAAAATCGTGCCTAAAAAACAAGGTTACCTAGACCGAGAAGCGGAAAAAGTTGGTGAGACTAACCGTATTGAGACTGAAGCCATGCGGATCGAGCGTCTGGCTGGTGTTAAGGGTGTCCAGACTGCCCGTGATCGCGCACGAGAATCTCGTGGAGCGCGCAAACATGATCACGGAACTGGCAAGGGCGAGTACGGGTTTAAGAAATAATAAATGGCAATCGATAGAGCCCTAGAAGACGGACCCATGTCCTCCTCGGATTTCGAGGAAGGTGAGGTCGAAGTCCAAGTCGTAAACCCGGAAGCTGTTTCAATCGAAACAGAAGACGGGGGTATGGTGATTGACTTCAACCCCGAAGCCGAGGGTATGTGTGAAGACTTCGGCGATAACCTTTCCGAGTACATGGAGGATGATGCTCTATCCCGTGTCTCGGCAGAATTAGTTGGGGCATATCTATCAGATAAGGGAAGTCGTAAAGACTGGGAAGAAACCTACATCAAGGGCCTAAAACAACTTGGCCTGAAGATTGAAGAAAGAACTTCACCGTGGGAAGGGGCGTGTGGCGTTACGCACCCGATTCTTTCGGAAGCAGTGGTTCGGTTTCAGTCCCAAGCTATCGGTGAGATCTTCCCTGCGGCTGGTCCCGTGTCTACCAAGATCGTTGGCAAGATCACCGACGAGAAGGCCAAACAGGCTTCTCGCCTTCAAGAGTATATGAACTACTTGGTGACGGAGGTGATGAAGGAATATCGCCCCGAAACTGAAAAGATGCTCTTTTCGTTGCCACTTGCCGGGTCGGCCTTCCGAAAAGTGTACTGGGATCCCTCAATGGGGCGCCCTTGTTCGATGTTCGTTCCGGCAGAAGACCTAGTTGTTTCCTATGGAGCCTCTTCTTTGGAAACGTGCGAGCGGATTACGCACGTTATGAAGAGAAATCGTAACGATGTTAGGAAAATGCAGGTCGAAGGATTCTATTCTGACATCGAATTGGGCAATCCGAGCCCCGATGAGAGCCAGATCCAAGACGAATACGACAAACTTACGGGTGAATCGCCCAGTTATGAGTTCGATGGCCGGTACACACTGTTAGAAATCCACACAGATCTTGATCTTGAGGGGTTTGAACACGAGAGGGACGGCGAAAGTACGGGAATTGCACTGCCTTATGTAGTGACTATCGAGTTGGGTTCCCGAAAAGTGCTGTCAATCCGCCGAAACTGGGTAAAAGACGACCCGCACTTCTTGGCTCGCCAGCATTTTGTCCATTATGAGTACGTTCCCGGCCTAGGATTCTACGGATTCGGCCTAATCCACATGATTGGCGGGTTGGCCCGGTCTGCTACGTCGATTCTGCGCCAGTTGGTGGACGCAGGCACGCTAAGTAACCTGCCCGGTGGCTTGAAAGCCCGGGGATTGCGGATTCGTGGGGACGATACGCCCATTACGCCCGGCGAATTCAGGGATGTGGACGTTCCGAGCGGTGCAATTCGGGACAATATCCAATTTCTCCCGTATAAGGAGCCATCGGGCGTCCTTTACCAACTGATGGGCAATATCGTGGACGAAGGTAGGCGGTTTGCGTCCCTAACCGACCTACAAATCACCGATATGAACCAGCAGGCCCCGGTTGGCACAACCCTTGCGCTGCTTGAGCGGTCGATGAAAGTGATGGCTGCGGTTCAGGCCCGCCTGCACGCATCGATGAAACAAGAGTTCCAGATTCTTTCTGGGATTGTCAAAGACAACGCTCCTCATTCTTATCCTTACGACTTAGATGGGGATGAGATGATGACCGAGCAGGACTTTGATGACCGGATTGATGTGATTCCGGTATCAGATCCCAATGCCGCCACGATGTCCCAAAGGATCATGCAATATCAGGCTGCACTCCAGTTGGCTGGCACTGCGCCCCAGATGTACGACATGCCTCAGTTGCATCGGCAGATGCTGGATGTTCTCGGGATTAAAGATCCTGAGCAGATTATCCCCCTGGAGAATGAAATCCCTGCCCGGGATCCCGTGGCAGAGAATATGGACATTCTCAACGAGAAGCCTGTCAAAGCGTTCCAGTGGCAAGACCAAGAAGCTCATATTCAAACGCATATGTCTGCGGCTCAGGATCCAAAGATCCAGCAGCTTGTTTCCCAGTCTCCCAAGGCTCAGGCAATCCAATCAGCTATGGCGGCCCATATCACAGAGCATGTTGCCTTTGAGTATCGGAAGCAGATCGAGGAACAGCTAGGCGCACCGTTGCCGCCTCTTGATGAAGATCTTCCGCCCGAGATTCAGAACGAGTTGTCTGCTCTAGTGGCTATGGCCTCGGCCAAGGTTCTTCAGTCTTCCCAGGCCGAAGTGCAGCAGAAGCAGGCCCAACAGCAGCAGCAAGACCCGATTATCCAGATGCGCCAGAAAGAACTCCAGATTAAAGAAATGGAGACAATGGCGAACATTGAGGAGCGCAAGCAACGACTCAAGCTGGATTACGCCAAGATGACCGACCGAAATAGTGTCGAGCGAGAGCGCATTTCTACAAATAAAGAAATCGCAGATAACAAGATCGAAGCCGACATTGTAGAGGAAATGATTTCGACTGAGACGAAACTCAGCGAAGAGAAGTCAAGAGAAAGAATCGAGCAATCTAAGGTTGGTGCAAAGATCGCAGAGATTATTTCCAGAGAGCATAAGAGGGAATAGTGGATCCTCTTTCAGACGCATTTTTTCGTCGCATTAAAGAATTGAAGGATCAGCACACCGACCACTTAATCGGTGGGGCTATCTCTAGTCACGAAGAATACCGCCATGTATGTGGTGTCATTAAGGGCATCGACATGGCTGAACTTGAACTTAAAGAGCTTCTTAGCTCCGTGGGAGATGATTACTAGCTCCGTCCGTTCGGACGCTGGGGAACGACGGACCCCTTTAATCCGTTGCCGAGGAAGAGATGACCGAAGCTATTCAATATAGCACTGAGACGCCAAAGAGTGGCAAACAACTACCTGATCCTTCTGGTTTCAGGTTGTTGGTGGCTTTACCTGAAGTGGAGGAAACAACAGAGGCTGGCCTTTATATCCCCGATGAACGACGAGACGCTGAGTCTGTCGCAAGCATTGTCGGGTTTGTTCTAGAGGTTGGCCCAGACGCTTATGCAGACAAGGAAAGATTTCCTAATGGCCCTTGGTGCAAACAAGGGGACTGGATTGTTATGCGCGCATATTCGGGTACGCGACTGAGAATTCACGGGAAAGAGTTCCGCATTATCAACGATGATTCGGTCGAGGCCGTAATCGATGACCCGAGAGGAGTGGTCCGAGCATGAGTTCTCCCCTTGACGATTTGATGGGTAACGCAATTACCGAACACATCGTGGATGATAATTCAATCTCTGATGATGATGTTCATATTGATGTGGTAGATGACCGTCCCGAGGAAGATCGTGTTGAGCCTCGCCAAGACGCTGCCCCTGAAGATATTGACGCTGAAATTGAAGAGGTTGGTGGTCGAGCGCAGAAGCGGATCAAAAAGCTGAAGTACGAGTACCACGAGGAAAGGCGATCCAAGGAAGCTGCCGAGCGAATGCAAGAAGAAGCTGTTCGTTACGCGGAGCAGGTTGCACAGGAAAACCAAAACCTCAAGTCGTTACTTCAGCGTGGTGAAAAAGTTCTGCTTACAGAAATGAAAAGCAGGGCCGATTCTGAAATGGACAAGGCACGCACTGCGTATAAGTCTGCTTACGAAGCGGGTGATGCTGAGAAGTTGATCTCTGCCCAGGAAGCTCTTAATCGTTCTCAGTATGATCAGGAGGTTGCTGCTCGCACTGTTCCTCAGATGCAAGTACAGCCTCCGCCGCCGGTTCCGCAAAGACCTCCGCCGGAGGATCCCAAGTTGCAATCCTGGCTTGGCGAAAATGAATGGTTCGGCAAAGACACGGAGATGACCTCCTTTGCCTATGGCGTCCATGAAAAGCTAGTCCAAAGTGACGGAGTAGATCCAAGAACGGATGATTATTATCAGAAACTTGACTCTAGGTTGAGGCAAGTATTTCCTGAAAAGTTCGGTGACGGAATGGGCGCGGAGGAGCCTGCTGCGAGTCCCCGAACACAAACCGTGGTCGCATCGGCGAATAGATCGTCGGGCAAGCCACGCAAAGTGCAGTTGACCTCCACCCAAGTTGGCCTCGCGAAGCGCTTGGGTATCACACCAGAACAATATGCCAAACAACTCCTGAAGGATGCGAGGTAGTAATGACTGATTCGCGCAAGACTGGGTTGACCTCTCGACTACGAGACACTGAAACCCGCGAAAAAGAAAAACGAGAAACACCGTGGAAACCTGCACCGCTCTTGCCTAACCCGGACCCTCGTGAGGGACTGGACTTTAGGTATGTGCGCGTGTCGATGCGAGGGGAGGCAGACAATGTTAATGCCTCTCAGGCATTCCGAGAAGGATGGGAGCCTGTCTTGTCGGCAGACTACCCGGAACTCAAGGTTATGTCAGATCGCGACAGTGGTTACCCTGACAATGTTGTTGTTGGGGGTCTTCTTCTTTGCGCCCGGCCTTCCGAGATCGGTAAGCAGATTCAGGAACACGCCGAGAGGGAGAGTGCTGCTCAGATGGAAGCGGTGGATCGAAACTACTTCAGAGAACAAGATCCTCGTATGCCGATGCTCAAACCAGAGCGAAGCTCGAAGATCACTTTCGGTGATAACTAAGTAGTGGAAGTTCCACTACGGGCTATCACCGGATCCTTTTAAGGAGATAGTCCTATGGCTACTGCTTACGGACTGCGACCTGTCACGCATGGCGGGTATCAGTACAACACGGGTGGGTTTGAGGAATATCCCATTGATCCTAGCTATGCTACTAAGATCTTTAATGGCGATATCGTTAGCCTCACCAATGATTACGGGGTAGTTCGCAATACGAACACGGAAGTTCCGACCCCGCTTATTCTCACAAATACTCCTGGCGTTACGATCCCTACAAATCAGGCCCTGGGTGTTTTTGTTGGATGTCGATATGTTGACACCAACGGAACTCCCCAGTTTGCCCAGTATTACCCGGGCAGTGGTACGGAAGCCTTTGCGTTTGTTGTAACAGACCCAAACGCAGTTTTCCGAATCCACTCTGATGATGAGTGGGCGGAGGCCGACCTTGGGAATAACGTCGACCCCGTTATTGTCGCGAATGCCACCCCCGGTGGCGATACCTCTACCGGCAACTCGTCCACGAAGGTTACGTCTAATAATGATGCTGCCGACGCGGCGCTTCGCATTGTTGGGGTTATTCGTGATGGGTCTGACATCACCTCGACTGATGCAACTTGCGATCTTCTAGTTCGCTGGTCTAGCCCGAGTTGCACACTCTTCGGTTCGCCCATCAGCGAACCCGTGGCCTAAAGAAAGGAGTAATTAATCATGGCGATTTCACGCGCACAAATGATGAAGGAACTCCTTCCCGGGCTGAATGCCCTCTTTGGGTTGGAGTATTCGTCTTATGACAATGAGCATGAGGCGATCTACGAGACTGAATCTTCGGATCGAGCATTCGAGGAAGAAGTCAAGCTGGCTGGTTTCGGGGCTGCTCCCGTTAAGTCTGAAGGTTCCGCTATCTCATACGATACGGCGCAGGAAGACTTCACGGCGCGCTACACCCACGAAACCGTTGCAATGGGCTTTGCGATTACGGAAGAAGCCGTTGAGGATAACCTCTACGACTCCGTTTCGGCTCGCTACACTCGGGCTCTTGCCCGGGCGATGGCCCAGACGAAGCAGGTCAAGGCGATGTTCCCGCTGAACAATGCGTTCACTGGGACTCAGTTTCTTGCTGGTGATGGCAAGAACCTCTGCGCTACGGATCACCCGGTTGTTACCGGATCTGATCTTCGCAATGAGTTGACTGTTGCTTCGGACCTCAACGAGACTTCGCTTGAGCAAGCTGTTATCGATATCTCGGATTTCACGGATGCCCGTGGTCTGACGATTGCGGCTCGCCCCAAGCGGCTTATCGTTGCGCCCTACAACCAGTTCGTTGCCACTCGAATTCTGGACTCGCAACTGCGATCCGGAACGGCTGACAACGACATCAACGCCCTCCGGACCAATGGCACCATTCCGGATGGTTACTCGGTGAATCACTTCTTCACTGCTTCTACCAAGAAGTGGTGGTTCGTGATGACCGACGTTCCGAACGGCATGAAGCACTTCACGCGCACGCCGTTGCAAACCGGAATGGATGGAGACTTCGATACTGGAAATGTTAGGTACAAGGCACGGGAGCGGTACAGCTTCGGTGTTTCTGACTACCTCGGCATCTTCGGTAGCGGACCCATCAGCTAGTAGGTTAAGGGGGAGGGGCGAAAGCCTCTCCCCCGTTTTCCTCGGAGTTACGATTGGCTTATACGAAACCCGATCTTAGGAAAAAGATTGTATCCAGCGTTAAGTCTGGAAGTAAAGGTGGTAAGTCCGGTCAGTGGTCTGCCCGTAAAGCACAGATTGCTTCTGAGAAATACGAAAAAGCGGGTGGTGGATACACTGGTTCTAAGACTAAATCCCAAAAATCTCTGTCGAAGTGGACTAAGGAAGATTGGGGAACGAAGTCTGGTAAACCCAGTGTCCAAGGGAAAAAAGCAACTGGCGAAAGATATCTTCCCAAGAAGGACAGAGAAAAGCTGACCGATAAAGAGTACAAAGCCACCACAAGAAAAAAAAGAGCGGACACCAAAAAGGGCAAACAGTTTTCCAAGCAGCCCAAGTCGGTGGCAAGAAAAACATCCAGAGCTTCTTCGGGAAGGAAGAAATAATATGCCTGATAAAATCGACCCTGAATTAGAAGCTGCCAGAATCGCTCGCTTGAATGAAATGCTTAATCCGACGAGAACCGTAAGCAAATTAGAAAAGGTTCTGAAGGAAAAAGGCCCTGAGTTGGTTAGCGGCGAAGGCACCCTCTCTGACCCCCACAAGGGTTTTATTTTCGGAGACGGTAGGCCGAAGGTTGGTTATCAGATCAAGTTTAAATCGGGTGGCTTAGTTAAGCCCCGTGGAGTTGGTAAGGCTAGTCACGGTTTCGGAAAGGCCATGAACAAATAATGGCCGTCGAATATCGAGGACAAAAGTTTTCGGGTTACAACAAACCCAAGAGGACTCCTTCGCATCCCAAAAAATCTCACGTTGTTCTAGCCAAGGATGGCGAGAAGGTGAAGATGATTCGATTTGGTGAGCAGGGAGCAAGCACTGCGGGCAAGCCCAAGTCGGGTGAGTCCGACCGAATGAAAGCAAAGCGCAAATCATTCAAAGCTCGCCATGGCAAAAATATTGCCAAGGGGAAAATGTCTGCTGCTTATTGGGCAGACAAAGTTAAATGGTAAACCAAACTCGTCAGACTTAAAAAGACAGCACGCGGACTGACGAGGTAGATGCGTGCATCGAGGTTATTAAAAATGGCTACGACTTCATTTACTAGTATTGCTAGATCTTATGGTGGCAGGAGCAAGGGGGTTGTTTCTCCGGGCGTTCTTACTATGTCCGTTCTTGTTTCTGGTGATTCGGCCCAAACTTCTGGTGGAGATGATGCCAGAATGCGTATTGGTTCAAGTGCAACTGCGGGTGAACTCTTCGTTCTTCCCAAGGGTGCTATTCCTATTCAGGTCGTTTGTATTGTTGCTGGCACCGCTAGTGATACTGTTGACATTGGAACATCTGGTGATCCGAACGGGTTTTTTGTTGGTGCCCCCTCGCATACGAAAGGAACGATTACAGGTGCTAGTGGTGATTTAGTTACTGCCGCAGGCACCACGGATGATGAGCAGGTTTACATTGACGCAAATGCTGGATCCCCGACAGGGACTGTTTCTTTCGTTTTCACCTATACAGTTGTTGACGACGGAGTTGCTGGAGAACAGCAGCGGTAGTCTTTGTATTTCACCACGGGGGGCACCTTCGGGTGCCCCCTAACGGAACAAGCCTATGCCTTATAAGATCGAAAAAAGATCAGGCTCTCGACCTTGGAAGATCATTGCCAACGGGACAGTTGTGGGCAGTTGCTTGAACAAAAAGAATTGTCAGGCTTCTGTTCGGGCTAGGGAAGCTGCCGAGAGGAAGGCAAAGAAGTGAGTTCGTCTACTCCCGTCGAAGTCCAATCTCAGTTCTTCAACACCAACGGAGAGAAGACTATTACTTCTTCCTCTGGTCAGGGTGTTGTGCTGAAGGGAATCGTCATTGCTACAAGCGCCCAAGGTGCTTACGATGACAATAGGGATGTTGACTTTTACGACAATACTTCTGGCGGATTGGCCCTGTTTAGTTATTTCAACCGAATCAGCGAGGGGGGTTCTGGAAATTATTCAAACAACTCTGGCTACAATTCGACGGTAGACATTCCGCTTATGGGAATAAGGTTTCCTAATGGAATTAAATTTACGTTTGACACGGACGTTGCGAGCGGGATTACCGTTTTTTACACGGGTTGAGAATGGCTAAATTAGAGTCTATTTACAGAAGAATAGCCACCTCCCGTAGCTCCGCCCCCCTCTCACCCACTGCGGCAGAGAACAAATTTGAGTTTTCTGGGAGAGTTAAGTTGTTTACTGTCTTTCCAGGCATTTATGGTGGTGACGGTTCTCTTGGCGGAGCGACAAAGAGGCTGGAGACAATTTTTTGTAATGGAACTGGTCTTTCAGACACGCCCCCTACTGATTTCTCCTTATCTTACGTAAGGCTTGTTTTGCCAATCACCTACACGAGATTTGCAAACAGTAGGCCCAGCATAAATATTCCCGGCGGCTACATCTTGTTTGAGGATGGATTAACGCTTTACACTGGAAACGGAAGTGCTGGTGGCGACAGACCGTGGCTGGGCAATATTACTCTTCTTGTGGAGAGGGGATGATATGTCCAGCTATGTAAATGCCCGCGTCTTCAGGGGTGTTACTTCTTCTACTTCTTATGCCGACAGGGTTGTTGAAGGAAGGGCTCGTCTCGTTGGTTTTTTGTTTGCTCCTAGATTCGATGTAGGAAACGCCGTTACAGACAACAGGAACACTGTCGATCTTCATGTCGTAAATGAGTCTTTAGACGGAAAAACGGGATCTGCTCTCATCAAGATACCTATTTGGTTTACAAAGAATTATATATCCATAGCGAATTGTTCTTTTTCAGAAGAGGACGGAGGAATATTGTTCGAGCGGGGGATATATGTCGATGAAGAGAATGACGATGGCGATAACGCTTTGATTAGCTTCGACTTAACTTTGTTTTATGTTGGCGGGAAGGTTTACGAAAATGCGCGCCCTTAGTGCCGCAACGCTGTCAGATAGTGGTTCTGTTTCGTCCAGCAGAAGCAGGCTTTACGCCGTTTGGTTTGCCTCTAGAGAAAAGCAAAACCTTAGAACCAACCTTGGTGAAAAATTTACTTTAAAAAATGGGTCTGCTTCCGGAGATACGATTACAGAGATCTTTGTAAATCCAAACTCCTTAAACAATGTTCTTTATGATCTTATGGATCATGTAAATTTTCCCGCTTCAGGTCTTCTCTTTGAAGACGGAATATACTTTGACGACAACAGCATTTCTCCTATTCAAGTGATGTTTATTTTTGAGGGTTCTTAGTCATGGCTTCTTTATCCTCAAAGACTTTCAACTTAAATTCTCCGGGTTCAGTAACCTCTCGCTGCAAGTTGTATGGCGTGCAGTATTCCCCCAATACATTTACTGTCAATGCGTTTCAATCTTATTCCACGACTTTGGAATGGGACAAAATGTACATCGACTTGAAGAATGGATCTGTTTCCGGTGACACCCTTTTTTCTTTTACTTGCCCGATTGGGTGGGTGTATGGAGCGCCACAGAACGCCCCTAGTATGATGTTTGGTTCAAATTATATTTTGTTTCCTGATGGACTTTACGTTGTGACTGTTGACAACAATTCGCCGACAGCCGCCCAGGCGGATGGTCTTTATGGAGCTTCACAGGGAATCACCATTTTTTACGAGACATAATTATGGAAGGAACTTCTTCGACGACATTCTGGTCCGCAGTTTCAATTATCACAGCCGCCATGGGCGGCATTTTTTTTGTGTTCATTGCCCATTCCGCCGAACCTAAGCACTCAGAGGCAGCGCACGAAAAAGATGTAACTGCGATTCAAATTGAAGTGGCCCGAGTCGAGGAAAATGTTTCCCATAATAGTCGCGTTTTAGAAGAGCTTAAAGTCGATCTGAGGACTCTCAGAGTTGAGCAGGCCAATGCTAATCGTGAGATTTTAGACGCGATAAACTCGCACTCTAGAAACTAAGTTGGTGGAATAAATTGACTGTAGATACAACCGCCACATTCAACCCAGATATCGGTGAGATTGTAGAAGAGGCATACGAGCGGGCTGGCCTTGAGATGCGATCTGGCTACGACCTGAGAACTGCGAGGAGGAGTTTAAACTTCTTGCTTCTCGACTGGCAGAACCGTGGCCTTAACCTCTGGACTGTCGAAGAGTTCGCCACTCCGATCTCTCTAACTAAGGGCACTGCAACCTACGATATTGCCTCTGGAACTATCGGGTTGCTAGACGTTGTTATTCGCACTAATGCGGGAAATGTTTCCACTCAAAATGATTTCCTAATGAGCCGAATCTCGCAGCCGACTTACGCAACCATCCCCAATAAGCTGAGTCAAGGCCAACCGATCCAGTATTACTTTGATCGTATTGAGATCGACGATTACAACGCCTCATCCAATCGTCTTTCTACAATTACGCTTTGGCCTGTTCCAGACGAAACTAGTAAATATGAGATTAGATATTGGCGAGTTGCCCGAATGGCTCCGATTGGAAATGCAGCGTCTAGCACTTCTCCTGTTCCTGCTCGCTTCCTCCCTTGCTTGGTGGCTGGGCTTGCTTATCAAATTGCCACAAAAAGGCCGGAGGTTTCTGATAGGGTTCCGATGCTGAAGCAGCAATATGAAGAACTATTTAGAGAGGCGGCAGATGAGGACCGGGTTAAAACCTCTGCTCGCTTTGTGCCCGGAATGACGTACTACTCGTAATGGGCAGGCCCTTTGCCGCAGGAAAGAAAGCCATTGGGTACTGTGACCGATGTGGTTTTCAGTATCTCTTGAAAGACCTTCGATCAGAAGTTGTGAACATGGAGGAGACGGACGTAAAGGCGTGTCCTGAGTGTTGGGATCCGGATAACCCGCAGACCCAGCTTGGCCGACACTACTTTAGTGAAGCACAGGCCCTGAGAAACCCGAGGCCCGTTGGGGGCACTTCCGGACGAGAGCTTCCGTATTCTCACAGGTGGGATTTCGTTAATCCAACCGTTACTACGGGTTCTTCTACGGGAAGTCGCTTTGATGGTTGGTGGGCTAGTAATAACATTCTTAGCTATTCCTCTGGCGATAGCTACCTGACCCTCGACTCTGCACCGAGTGGGCAGCAGGTGATTTATAACGGCTGGAATAACACAGACACGCCAACCTGGATTAGCCCAGCTATTGATTGCTCTGTATATAAGCATATCAATATGATTATAAGGGTTAACAGGTTTCCCGTTTTAGATGATGATGACAAGTATGATTTTGCTTTTGCGGGTAATGCTTATTTTGTTTTGACCGATTCCGGGGGGACATCGTATCCGTATTCTGGGGCCCAAAAAGTGGAGTCTTCTTTTTCTGTATTGAGCTTTGTAAATGCCCAAACTGCTGATGGATTCGGTGCCGCCGACAAGGATATGGCTACCTACTTTAAGATAACTTGGGATATGTCTTCCAACCCCCTCTGGTCTGGGCAGTGTTACAGTTTGAGGTTTGATATTTTTGATACACAGCCCGCATCTGGCGCTTCAGACGACGACAACGAGTCCATTCAAATTCACTCTATTTCGGTTGATGCTTATTACAACCCAGATATTTAGGAGATAAAAATGCCGAAGTTCCCCGATGGAAAAGAATTTTCGTATGACAAAGAAGGCATGAAGGCTGCCGAGAAATATGCGAAAAAAACCGGACAACAGATGAACACCTACCACGGTGGCGGGATTCTGAACAAGCCGCCGCAGCCTTCTCCCTATCATCGAGAAGTAGCTCATTCTCGTGGTGGTGGTGCTGCTCGTAAGGACGGAACCCGTTTTTACAAGGTTGTGTCTGACTGATGACTTACGGAGAGCTTTACACGCTTATCCAGAACTATTGTCAGGTATCTGAGACTACGTTCAATAGCTCTATTCCGGACTTTGTTCGCGCTGCCGAAAACGCAGTGTACTCTGTTGTGGATCTTCCTTCCCGATGGGAGGACGATGACGATGTGACGCTCGTTGCGGGTCAGGCAGAGTATGTAATCGGTGCTAGTGCGTCCGCTGACGATGGCGCGATGGATATTCTTTCCGTTCGGGTTTCCGAAGGAACTGCCGCTCAATCGGCAGGGGTAGAGTATGGTCCCGTTAGGTACTTGTTGCTGAAGGATTACGACTTCATGCTAGAGGCGTATGCGGGATCTACGACTGCTTCCGAGAAGGGTATCCCTAAGTATTATTCTATTTCACAGGCGGGTAAGTCCTCGGACAATAACCCGAACCTATCTATTCGCCTCGGTCCCATACCTGATGCAGCCTATCCGGCTACCGTTACATACAGCAAGAAGACTGCCGAAAATTCCATTACCGCGACTTCTGGCTCTGGATCAAGCAGCACCACGAGAACGTGGCTATCTGTTTCTTATCCGGAAGTTCTTCTTTATGGATCATTGGTACATGCTTATATCTTCCTGAAGGGAGAGCCGGACCTGATTCAGAATTGCGAGAAGCAGTTTTTGGAGGGTATGGCCCTCATTAAGAATGTCGTCGAGTCCCGTGCGGAAAATGATGACTATAGGCCCGGGACTTCGAGGGGAACGAATTAAATGGCTACTTATTCTAACGGCTTAAAAATTAAGCTGATTACCACGGGTGATGAGGCGGGAACCTGGGGCACATCCACAAATCTGAATTGGCAAAAGATCAATCAGGGCGTCGTTATGTCGTGGCCCCTAGACATTACGAACCCTTCAACTCTCCCAGGGAACAGCACATACGGTTCAAATGTTTTTGTTTTTTGTTTAGCAGATGATGCAACGCCCGAGACTTCTGACAGTGCCGGTGGTAACGCGAGGATTGAGTTCAAAGACGACACCGCAAATGTGAGTAGTGACCAGACCATAAGGATTGCCGGTGGGACGACTGGTGCGCTTACTGGTCAATCGAGACTGTTCTGGGCGGTTAACAATTTTGCTGGCGACCATGCAATTATCTTCAACAATGGTTTGGGCGGAACCACTGTGACTTTGGAGAATGGTGCGACTGCCCTAATCAGGCTTGATACAGATGGAAACTTTACGATAGTAAACAACATGGGTCAGGCCGGTGGGTTTATTCTGCCAAACTCTGCGTCTGCGTTTACATTTAAGAATTCCGGCAACACTAAAAGTGTTGTGTTCGATGTTACAAATAGCAAGATTATAACGACTGGAATGTCTATCTATAGTAATACCAGCTTTGGGGTGAAGGCTAACTCCGATGCTGGTTTAAATATCTACGACACATCAGACAATAATTACGCATTCATTAGGGCCACTGAGTCAGGCGGCACGTTGAATCTCCGCGCTTCTGATGGAGATGCGTCTACTCAACCTTTTTCGCAGATCACTTTAACGGGAACATCTTCGCCTAAAGTTGAGTACATTTATAACAGTGGCGCGGGTTTGGTCACGGAGCCCATGACCCCCGGCTTTTCGGGCGGCTTAAAGGCCGAGTACCTAGGCTCTATTACTAAGGTGGGATCTGCTGTAACACCCACCGCCAACTATCAGACCTACACTTTTGATCTATCAGAACTCTCGGGAGTTTCTGGATATCCCGCAAGTAATGGTTACACCGTATCCAAGACAGTCTCCGGAACATATGCTTCTGTGCCGTCTCTTGAGTTTACTTATCTCTTATGTTTGAGTGCAGAACTAGGGTATGCGGCCGATGAAATTGTTCCAGTCTATCTTCTCACTACAGATACTGGATCGATACTGAAAGCTCAGTGGGGAACCTACTCATTCTCTTTAAGTGGTACGGCTCTTAGTATAAATTACACCTTCCTTGGAGGTAGCCCCATTTTGGACTTGGCTCTTCAGGACAGAAGCGGTAGCCCCAATTATCCAGAGGAGGCAATTGACTTGGATAAGTGGAATATGGTCACTAAGATGTGGTTTTAATTAGCAATGCTTAGGAAACTCAGCTTCCCGCCCGGCATCAACCACAACTCGACAACCTTTTCGGTTGGTGAGTCTTGGTATGACTGCAATAACATACGGTTTAGATCTTCTAAGCCGGAGAGAATTGCAGGATGGCTAAGAGATGAATCTTATGATCTCGATGGAATTGCGAGATCTTTATTTTCGTCTAGATCCTATGTCGGAAATAGATTCTATTGGGTCGGAACAAACAGAAAGTTTTATGTCGTTGCTTCCGGTGTTCCTGTGGATATTACTCCTAACAGGAAGACAGGGACTATAAACGCTGCGGGTGCATTTGAGGCAGTCGAAGATGATCCGTTTCTGACCGTCAATGACGCCTCCCATGGATTGTCTGTAAACGATTGGGTTATTTTTACTTCTGTCACCACGGGGAGTGCGAATTACGATTCAGCAGCCCTGCAACTTTCCACGGGATTTCAGGTCTTTGAGGTTGTAAATTCTAATAAGTACAAGCTCTATATAACTGACGCCGATGGGGACGCAAAGGATTTTACGGGTACGTCAATAACTTGGAACCCGGCCTCTGCGGCGTACATCTATAAGGTTGCATCTGGTAGCTCGACTCAGGTTGAGGGTAACGGCTGGGGTGCTGGTCCGTGGGGCGATGGTGGATGGGGGGAAGCCTCTAGCGTTACGGCAGCTACCGCTTCTTTGCGAAATGTCTACATAGACAACTATGGTGAAGATATTGTCTTTTTGAATTCCGGTGGCCCCCTGTATTACTACGATGTGAGCGCCAATATGACCGCTGGCGTGCCAAAAACAAGCCCGTCTACCGATGTGGCTAAAATATTTAGTAGTTTTGCGGGAAGTTCAGAGACTCCTTCCGTTGCGTCCTCCTTCGTTATATCGAAGAGGGATGGTCACTGTGTTGCTCTTGGGTGTAATGATATCGGAAGCACGGACCCGAACGATATGCTTGTCCGGTGGTCTGATCAAAACAACCCGTTTGATTGGAAGCCAACCGCTACGAATACCTCGGGTGGGCAAGTTCTTCGATTAGGATCTAGGATCTTGTCCGGGGCCAGTACGAAAGACGAAGTTATTATCTTTACTGACTCTGCCGTCTATTCGATGAGGTTCATTGGGCCGCCCGATGTTTTTTCGTTCAACTTGGTTACCCAGGGCGTTTCTATCATGGGGCCAATGGCCGCAGTCAACGCCTCTAATGCTGTATTTTTTATGGGTAACGACGGTTTTTATGTTTATTCTGGAGCAGTAGAGCCTCTCAGTTCTAGTGTTTCTAATTATGTTTTTGACAATTTCAATTTCGAGCAGTCTGAAAAAGTATTTGCTTCTGTAAACTCTGGTTTTTCTGAGGTGACTTGGTTTTATTGCTCAAGGGATTCTATTGAGCCAGACAGGTTTGTGACATTCAATTACGAAGGAGGGGTCTGGTACTACGGGACTTTTGATATGTCGTCTGTTAGTTCCGGTGCGAATAATGTTAGCTTGAGTAACAATAGGGTTGCGTGGAGGGATTCCAACGTATTCAGTGTTCCCTCTTCTACCTTTATTTCTAAGTACCAGACGCCAACTACTTCTAGACCGTTCATCGAAAAGAGTGGTTTGTTTTTGCACGAAACAGGAAACTCTGCGAACGGTAACAATTTCGAGTCGTATGTAGAGACTGGCGATTTGGATATATCTGATGGGGAGAGGTTTTCTTTTATTTCCCGCGTTATACCCGATATGCAAGTATTCAACGCAGACACAGGCACTTTCGTTTTGCAACCGACTATTACCCTATACGGAAAGGATTTTCCGGGTCAAACTAGATCCTCTTCCTCCCCAGACGGAAACATAAAAATTGTTTCTGCCACATTTGGGATAGATAGCACCGGGGAGGGCGCGACTTACACCCCAGCGAGTGATCTGGCGGCAAGCGGTACGGCAATTAGAATGAGGGCTAGATCTGTTGCTATGAGATTTAGCAGCAATGCTGGCACTTCCCAGTGGAGGTTGGGTGATACGCGGTTGGAAATTAGGCCAGACGGAAGGCGATAATGTCTATCAAGTTTACGCCCCTTCCCAATGCCCCCCAAGATTACTCCGTCAGCGAAGAAAGTGTGTTCCGTAGGTCGGTTGAGAACTCTCTCATTTCCGCCTATTCGGAGATTAATAACGCCGTAAATTCTAATGAGGGCCAATCATCTTTGGCGTCGAAGAGGGATTCCTTTGTTTGCTCTTCTTCCCCGAAGCCCACTATCGTTAATCCAGCTTATTCCCCCGCTCTGATTAATACACTTGATGGTGGGGTGTTCTTGAAGGTTAATTCATACGAAAGTGATTATCTTCTTAGATTTTCTGCAACGACTACTATTTTTGGTATTCGTGGTGGCGCTCCAAGGCAAAGGATAACTCTTTGGTTTGATAGCCCGGGCTATGTGGTGACTTTGGCCCATGGTGTATTTTCATTGCTGCTTCTCAAAGACAACACAAACTTTGCTAGTGATGTCAGTGCGAATTATCAGTTCAGTAATATTACTTTGTGCAAGACTTTTGGTGGTCGTTATTCGGGCGGGAGTGCCGCGACAAACTTTGGGGACACTTGGATTGAAGTCGCGAGAATGGAGAGGATGTAGACACTCGTGGATAGATTCAAGTCTCTTATATGTGGAAGGATTAACACATATGATGCTGGCGGCGGGACTGAATCTCTTCTGTACGAGGTTCCCGAGGCAGCTTCAACTGCGGTTGGCGGTGTTACCACTTCCCCAAAAGCAGTTAGTTCTCACGTTCAAACGATTGTAACAAGCATTACTATTTGCAACGAGAAGTCTGCGATAGACACTTCGTCTTTTGCTTATATTACTACACCCGGATTTGCTGAATTTGATATTAAAACAACTACGGATTTGCCATCGTCCGGATCGCCCGCAGCACTGATTGCAAATGATGTCAGGTTGTATGCTTCGGAAACCTACTCTTTCGATTCTCCTATTTTTCTTTACCCCGGAGACGAATTGGAGGTTGTTGTCAAAAACGTGACAGTCTCGGCAAATGCGGTAGACGTAAGTGTTTTGGTTAGTGGTATAGAAGTATTTTACGGTTATGGGCCAAGTGAAGAAAGTTGACTTGGGTTTCTAAATGGATAGATACAGGCTTTTATTCTGCGGAAACTTTGGGACTTATTCTTCTGGCGGTGCGGACGTTGAGCACTATTACGAGGTTCCGGTTACTGATTCAACTGTGGTTGGAGGCGCTACCACTTCTCCAAAAGCAGTTAGCTCACACACCCAATCGTCTGTTTCTGGTTTTAGCATAACTAACGGATCTGATCTTGATGCGGCTGGTCAGGCAACCGCAGTTTTTTCAGTTAAGTACCAGAAGTACAACCAAAGCACCGGATCGCTTGGAACTGCCGTTTACTTGTTTGCCAATGGAACAAGTTTTAAAGGGCAAACATTTTCTTGCGAGAAGAGAATACAGATGGCTCCGGGTGACAGGATTACGTTTCACTTTGAAGGGACGAGCGTTATCGCCGATAACGTCCAAGTGCAATTAAATGTCTATGGGATAGAGATGTCTTATGGATACGGGCCTAGAGAATAGGATTTAATATGAGTGAAGAATACGCGAACAAGGCAGCAGACGTTGCAAGTAAGGGTCGATACGGAGACTCAATGATCTTGCATGTCAACCCTCTTGAGGTTGCTGTGATTGACAAAATGTATCCGGGTATGATTACCCGGAACCCCGATACAGGTCAGCCAGAGGCATTCTTCTTCCTCTTGCCTTTGCTGGGTATGATTGGTACTGGGCTGGGCGCTATTGGTAGCGGAATCGCTGGTGCAGCGAGTGCTTTGGGGGGTGGCCTTGGTAGTTTGTTCGGCGGCATCGGATCTCTTTTTGGCGGCGGCGGCGCGGCTGCGACTCTTGCCCCCGGAGCCGGTGTTTTGGCACCCGGGGCGACTACGGCTATGTCTGGCCTCGGCGCGCTTGCCCCGGGAGCGGGCGTTTTGGCACCGGGCGCTGCTTCTGCGGCAGGAGCGGGTGGTTCTGCTGCGGCTGGACTTGCTGGAGCCGCTGGTTCTGCTGGTTCTGCTGGAGCCGCTGGCTCTTCGGCTCTTTCTTCCCTGGGGGGCCTGGCTCCCGGCGGAGGAGTTCTTCAGGGAGGCGGTCTTTCTAGCACGGCATCTGGCCTAATGACTGGCGGGCAAAGTGCTGCATTGATGCCCGGAGCCGGAGTTCTTGCGCCCGGATCAGGCGGGGGTATGACTATTGGAAAAGCGGCAAGCGCCCTGAAGATGTCACCCGCAGAATTGGTTGCGAAGGTTAAGTCTGGATCTATTACCCCAGATGTTACGAATCAAGTGGCAGAAATGGTGAGAAGCGGCTCCATGCCGACAGGCCAAGAAACCCAATTCGCCGCATCTTTTGATCCTACAACAATGAGCGATGTTCCGACTCTTGCGGATAGAACCATGATGCAGAGTGCTCTTAGAGAACCCGGCAGTACCTTTGCCGAATCTGCCGTTCAAGGATCTCCTCAAGCGAGTGCGGCTAAGGCTGCTGCGGCCAAGGGGGGTATTGGGGAGACTTTCAAGTCTGCGGGAAATGTATTGAAAGAAGCTGTGCTTGATCCGATTGGTGGTGGAATTAAGAAAGTCGGAATTGCTGCCAAAAACAACCCAATTCCGGCACTCATGGTGGGATACGGGGCGATTGATGCGATTGCAAACGCTGCTGCCGGAGACGGTATGCCGGAATACGAGCAGGCAGTTTTCGATGCGGACTTCGATTACACACCCACCCGAAGGGCTATGTCTAGCTTGAATAGGCCGCGACATTCCTACGCCGACATTAGAAGGATTGGATAGATATGGGCAGAGGTCCGATGGATATGGTTGAATTAAGGGCGGAAAACTCCAACGTACCCTTACCCTTGGGGCAAAGGGGTTACTCCGGTTCGGGAACGGGTTCTTTTCCGATTGATGGTTTTTCTTCTCAAAGCCCTGCCGTTAGTTCCCCGCCTAGCTTTGTCGGAAGAGGATCTGCCCCGGGTATGTCTTTGGCTGATTCGGCGAATGCAAGACTTCAAGGCATGAATAACTTTTTGTCTAGTAGGCTTCCTCCTACTGCCCCCCCGGCCATTCCTCCCGACATGGAGCTTCCGACCCCTGTTATGGTTGAGCCCAATTCGGGCGATATTGGTTTAGCGGAAAAATTAAGAAGGATAGAGGAGTTCGGAATATCCACATCGAACAATCCGGCCATTAACCTAGTAGGGAACATTCCCGACAGTCGTGGTTTCGATGCTCCTCCAGTCGAAAATGATACTTCTCCGGTAAATGTTAGCGATTGGGCATTAGATTTTGAAAATGTAAGAAGAACTCCATACGATGCAATGAAAGATGAGGTTTGGAAGACATGGAAGCATACGGGGTACATGGATACTTACGGAAAACATGGACTCAACTGGCCTGACAGGGTGCTGGGTTGGAGTAAAGATTGGACAAAAGCAACGTATACCCCTTCTGACTTCCATTACGATGTGAACAATCCATTACACGCCTTGGATTTTGGTCGCACGATGCTTGACTATGAGACGAGGACAGGCGAGCCAATGGACTTGTCCCAAATTACATCAGACTATAACAGTCTGACCTCTCTTGGCCCCGAGTGGGATCAGTTTTACAATAGGCACTACAAGACTGGATACGCCAGCGGCGGTCTTGTTAAAAATTACAGCAACGGAGGATTAGCTCAAATGCAAGGAATTTCACCGGGTGGATTAGGTGACACTGTGGTCGCGGAGCAAGCTGCTTCTGGGCCGGGTGGATCTTCTATTTCCGAGGAGATGTTTTCGGTAAGCGGTTTGTCTGAACAACCGACGCTCCAAGAAGTTGGATCTAAACTTAGTCCACAGCAAATGCAGTTGGTTGTGAGGGAAATCAAGATGGCAATCGCCGGGCAGCACCCTCAAGCCGAGATGGTTATCGAAGCTGCTCGCCAAATGTTTGGTGACCAGTTCTTGGAAGAAATTGCATTGAGCATGGCCGGAGAAAGGCTCTCCATGCAGGGGGACGGGATGAGTGATTCTATCCCCGCCTCTCTGGGGCAAGAGCAAGTTGCCCTTTCGGAAGGCGAGTATGTCGTTCCGGCAGACACTGTTGCTGACCTAGGAAACGGAAGTACGGATGCTGGCGGTCGAGCGATGGACCGAATGGTTCAAGAATTGCGTATGCAAACTCGCGGTACTCCCGCGCAGCGACCAGCAATCGACCCTAGGGACTTTATGCCGGGTAGAGGTGTTTAGTGGCCGAACTCAAGTTAACAAGAGTTCTTCCAGCTTATTACAAAGAGATATTGCCACTCACAGAGAAGTACCTAAAGAGAGCCGTTGATGTTTCTCGTGGCAGATACGATATGCCAACCCTGATCAGGGAAATATTGGCTGGGCATCAGCAGCTTTGGGTTGTTTTCGATAAAGAGTCCGGCGACATAGCTTTAGCCTTTACGACGTACTTTGCAAAATACCCACTAAGAATGAATCTATCCGTTGGATTCATTGGTTCGGATGACGAGACTATGACAAAGGAAGACTATTTAAAGTTAATGCCCGAGTTGATGGAATGGGCAAAGCTGTATGGTTGTTCCGGCATAGAGTCTGTTGGAAGAAAAGCGTGGGGACGAATTTTTAAAGAATTGGGTTTTGAGGAAACCTTCACAACAGTGGAAGGAGAAGTTTAAGATGGCAAAAGGAGGCGGTCCCACTTCATATTCTACGCCTTTGGCTCCGTGGGTTGAAGACGCCCACAGGAACTTGCTTACGGAAATGGGTGAATACAACCAAAGCGATCAAGGTGCTTATCAGGCTTATGGATACGACGAGGAAGGGAACAGGATCGAAGGTATGTCTTCTGTTGCTCCTTTTAGTCAAAACCAAGAAAGAGCAATGGACGCAGCCGTTGCGGCATACGAGGGGGGTGACCCGTATGCCGATTATTCAAATCAGCTAATGGATCAAGCGAATCTTGCCGCATATGAAATGGGTAGCGCACCAATGTTTCAGGCTGGCATGTTTGATTCTGCCCAAGCTCAGCAATATATGTCTCCCTATATGCAGCAGGTTTCTGATTACGAGAAGCAAGCCGCTCGCGACGAATACGCATTGCAAGCAAATAGAAGCGATGCGGAAAGGGTTTCTTCTGGTGCCCGGGGTGGATACCGGGAAGCCCTTGCGGGATTTCTTGCAGAGGGCGATCAGGCCAGAACGATTGGTGAAATTGAGGCCCGGGGCCGTCAATCTGCTTTTGAGAACGCTCAGCAGCAATTCGAGAGAGATCGTCAGGCGAGACTAAATGAAGCTCGATTTGGATTGGACAGGGGCACGCAGTTGGCCTCGACTTATGACCAGCTTGCAAGGTCTACGGCAGACTTGGGAACAACTGCCTTTGAGAGAGAAGAGGCTCGTCGCTCTGGTCTAGAGAGGGTTGGCAACCTAGAGCAAGCTATGCGCCAAGAGTTGACTAATGCTGATATGGAGCAGTTCTACAGATATCAGGATGATCCGAACATTAGGCATCAGAGAATGCTGGCGGCGATTCAGGGTGTTCCCACAAACGTCGGTGGGCAGATGACCGCAGCGGGAACGCCTAGCCTGGGATCTCAGTTGCTGGGTCTGGGCATTGGCGGTATTTCGTTGGCGAATCTACTCAAATAGATAGTTTAGGAAAGTAATTATGGCGCTTACTGATTTCGCTCGGGCTATGAAGGAAGCGGAAAACGCACCCGACCAAATGTTAATGAAAGAGATTGCTCAGGATAAGAGCACGAACCTTGAGCCCCTTCCGGCTGCTATCGAAAAGAGTCGAAGGGATAAGATGAGGAATCAGCCTCAGCGCCCAACCACAACCGTTTTGCAGGATATTGCCATGCAGTCACAGAAGCCCCCGATGATGCCTCCCGGTATGCCGGGTCGAATGCCTCAAGGCCCTGCTCCTCAGAGGCCCCCGGGTATGCCTCCGCAAATGCCTCCGCAAATGCCTCCGGGTATGCCTCCTCAGATGCCTCCCGCCATGCCTCCCCAGATGCCTCCCGCACAAGGAGGCATTCGTGGTTTTTCCAGCGGGAGTAATGGCCCCTTGGAAGAAAGAAGTTTTACTGAAGACGTTTTGGATGTCTTTACGCCTGACGCTGCGGACCTTGGCTTGTTGGCACTGGGTGCAACTGGAATTGGTGCAGGGGTCGCCGGTCCTCTGGCTTTAATAAAGAGGCTCGGGAAGATTGCATCACTGGGGCCAAAGGCTTATCGGGCCTACAAGGGCTTTCTGGGCAGACAAGCCGCAAAGAAACTTCCGGAGGGTCTTTCTCGAAGGCTTGCCGGTGGTGAAGGTCTGAGTGAGAGAGTAAATAAAGCCATTGCACAACTGTCTCGCGAGAATGAGCTTGTCGGACTAGGCGGTGCCAGAAGAGCGCAGCAAAGAGGGTTTGATTTCTCCGGGGCCGTTTCCGATGCGACAAGGGGTGCCACTGATGCTTTTCAGGCTGCTTTGGGTCGGAATATCAACAGAGGAATGATGGGCGGAATTGGCGGCGCGATGCTGGGCAGTTCAATGTTTGGTGGGAAGGATTCTCCCGGTGGACAGGGTGGGAATGAATTCACAGGCGGTGTTAGCGATGAAGCATTCCGCCCAGATACTCGAACGTATTCACCCAGAGATTTCGGAATGCCTTCTCGTAGCTTTGAGGCTGAGATTAATTTGAGCAGAGATCAAAACATTGCCGACATTTTGTCTTTAGGGGAAGATATCCAAGCCCTTGATCGATATAAGTTTGACAAAGGCAGGGGCTTCTTTCAGGGCGGTCAGGTCAGTGGCTCCGGAGTTAATTATGAACTGTTATCTCCTCGGATCAGAGAGCAGTTGGAAAAGATTGAAGCCAGAGACAAAGGTTTTGGCGGAATGGGCTCACAGGATGTTTATAAGAGTGAGGACATCGCGGAGGTTATGGGAATTCCCGGGGCTGTTGCCAGAGGCGCTTTGGGTGCTGGCAAGTCACTTGCCGGAGGAGTTGTCGATGCGGGTACGTCGTTGTTAACTCGCGAGGGTTATGAGTATGGGGGGTACACACCCCATGCAATCGAGCAACAGGAGTCACCTCCGGAATTGATCGAAACTGCTGAAAGAATTCAGAGCCTCCCCTCTTTCGGTGAGAATTTGAGCCCGGCTCAGGCGGTTGGGCTTGCGCGTGAGTACGATGCTTCGTTGAATCAGGATAAATTGCAGCTTGCTGGGAATACTGTTTCTTCGGGGCCTATGCTGGGAAGCGACCCGCTTCGAGAGAGTATGGGGCTTCAGCCTAGTGAGCCTATCATGCTCGAAGGAATCGAAGAAAATGTTACCGAAAGTGTTGTTAGTGATCCTCCGCCCCAAGGTGGTGGTGCTTCTTATCGCGATTACCTAAACAACATCTTTACTGCCAATAAAGAAAAGCACGATAGGATGCAAAGGGGACTGGTTCTAGGTCAGGTGGCCTCTAATCTTTTGTCCGGCGAAAGAGACTTCATGCGCGGACTTCCCGAACTTGCGTTCGGAACTATGGATCAGGACATCCGGCAGCAAAGGGATCTCGGAAATGTTGGCATCAATATGCTTGCCAGCGACACGGGTCTTGCCAGCGATCAACTAAGGGCGAGGCAAAATCAAGTGACCCAATTACTGGGTGCCCGAAGTCAAAGCATCAACCAGTTGATTAGTAACCAAGAGCAGCTTAATCGAGGGGACCTTTTCAATCTCGAAGCCCGCAATAACGCCATGGCAAACTATGCCGAACTGAGCTTGAAGGTTCAGAAACTTGTTATCGATTATGCAGTAGACAATCAACTTGAAGTAGATGATCCCAAAGTGGTCGCCTTCGGGGAAGCTCTTGAAGCAAGAATTGCTCCCCTAAATCCGACGAATATCCCCACGCGATAAACAAAATTAATTGGTGTTAAATTGCAAAACATTTACGACCAGCTTGATGAAGAGCAAATTCTTGTTGCCCAGAAGGTAGCCGAAGAAGCGAGGCGTCAGGGGCTTGACGAATCGATTGCTCTTGCGGTTGCATTCAACGAGTCTTCATTTAGACCAAATGCCAAGTCGGGTGTTGGCGCACAGGGTGTTATGCAGCTAATGCCCATTACCGCCAAGGAGATGGGCGTTGAGGATGTTGGTGACGTTGACCAAAACATTCGCGGTGGGGTTGGTTATTTAAAGAAGATGCGGGATAGGTTTGGGGATCCAGCAAAAGCCCTTGCCGCTTATAACGCCGGTCCCGGCAATGTTTCTCGATATGGCGGCGTTCCCCCCTTCAGTGAAACGCAAGAATATGTAAGAAAAATACCTATTCTGGCACAAAGTTTCGAGAGAAGTCCGTTTGTTGAAAGCGCCCCATTGGCTGTTGCGAGGGCTGAACTCGAATCTAGCGTCTTGTCTGATGCTGCTAGGGCCGCTGCGGATTCACTTGCTTCGCCAGATGGTCGAGTTCCCCTTCCCGACACGCCTCCCCCTCCTGGGGAGTACAGGCTTTCATTGCCAGATGGTCGATTTGTTCTTGTAAAGGAAGGCGTTTCCGAAGAACAGGCCACTAGGATTGCCAGAGAGAGATTTCCTGAGTCGTTTGCGGGGCTCTCCTCCGGAGATGGTGATAGTTCTCCTATAGATGCCTTCTGGGCATCTGCGAACAGGTCGGTAAGGGGAGTTTTCCCAGCGATTGCTGCGTCTTTTGCTGCTCTTACGGGTGACGAAGAGGCTTATGACGAGGCACAGGGTGAGATTGCAGACGCCACCTTGATTGCTTCAGAGATTGCCCCCGACCTAGTTTCTATAGATGAAATTTCTCAAGCATACGAAGAAGATGGACTTGGAACCGCGATTGGAAAAGCCTTTGAGTTTGGCTTTGAAACGATTGCGGGATCTTTCGGTTTTCAAGTTCCCTCTGCTCTAGCTGCGCTTGGCGGATACGGACTAGGGGCCGCTGCTGTTGCTGCGGGTGCGCCCATTGCGGCAGGTACAGTTGCCACACTTGCTGGCTTAGGCGCGATGTTTGCCACTTTCCTCTCGGAAGATGTGGAAAGAGCCTACGAAAACGGCGCAGTGGACACCGAGGATCTGAGTCTTCTCCGGGCAATTTCTGCCGCTGGCGGCCAGACCGCTTTGAATTCCTTGACCTACCTACTTGTCGGGGGTGGTGCGCTTGGTCGCACTGCACTCAAGGGTGGGCTGAGTGAAGGCGGCAAAAAGGTTGCTTATCAGTCTGTTGGCAAGGCTCTTGAAAAGCTAGACAAAATGAGCCCCATCAAGCAGGCCGGAGCCGTTCTTCTGGAAGAAGAAGTTGCAGAAGTTGGGCAGCAAGCCCTTGAGCGTTTTGCTGCTGGCCTTCCTGTCTCGCCCACAGATGAGGGCGCTGCCGACGAATACGTTCAGACCATGCTTGCAACACTTGCACCGGGCGCTGGCTTTGGTGCCATTCGATATGGCACTAACACTCTCCATAAGAACATGGAGCGGGCCAATGAGCGTCAAATTCGTGACGCCGCTAAGGCGTCCGGTGACATGGCCCGAAGGAACTCCGAAGAGCTTGCCAAGATTCGGCAAGAAGATCTTCAGACTGTTTCTGGCATGGTCGAGGACGAGATCGAGTCCATTAATTTGGCCGCTGGCGTTACTGCGGAAGAGATTCATCGCGCCGCAAACACGCGAAATATTCTGTACGACAACGATCCGGGCTTCATGGTTTGGATGAGCAATCTTCGTATGCCTGAAGGTGGTACGCTAGGCAAGTACGAGATCGACAGGCTCAATGAGCAAGAAAGAGCCGTTGTCTTGAGGGCTCTTGAGGGTTTGCAGAAGCAAGACCCCAGATCTTCTTTCTATGGCCCGACACTGCGA
>TARA_R110002012_G_scaffold60307_15_pt1 | contig 29135 bp, 23 predicted proteins | sample TARA_R110002012 | Tara Oceans TARA_R110002012 (sample SAMEA4396515) | marine metagenome | biome: Westerlies Biome; feature: [DCM] deep chlorophyll maximum layer (ENVO:01000326); material: water (ENVO:00002006), including particulate matter (ENVO:01000060) such as... | depth 40 m | reverse complement strand
TGAAAGCCTATGCTGCGCAGGAACCAAAAGGTGCCGCAGTGCAGAAACACGCCATGACAACCCTTATCACCCAGACGGCCCCCATCGCGAACAACACCCATGGCGGGCGGGCCAAGTGTTTGCAGCGTCTGGTGCGGCTTGATCTGCCGGTCCCGCGCACGGTCGCACTGCCTTTTGATACCGTGCTTGATATCGCGCGGGGGCAGACCCCTGATATCCAAAAGATCGCCGATGAATTCCCTCACGACGCGCTGCTTTGCGTGCGCCCGTCCTCTCAGGATCCTGATTGGGGCGGGCCGGGGGCGGTGGTAAACATCGGCATGAACGATGCGCGGTACGAATTTTACTGCGCACAGATGGGCGAAGGGCCTGCATCGGCGCTTTATACCCGGTTTGTCCAATCTTATGCCGTAAATATTGCACGGCTTGACCCTGACATGTTTGACGACGTGGTCGGCGATGGCTGCGAGGCCTTGGAAGCGTCTTTGCGGGCCTACGCGCTTGAGACCGAGGAAAGCTTTCCGCAAGATCGCGTGACCCAATTGACAGCGGTGCTGAGTTCGATGGCGCGGGCCTGGGAAGGCACGTCGGCCCGATTGCTGCGTCAGGCAAAGGGGGCACCTGCCGATGCGGGGTTGGGTTTGGTGGTGCAACAGATGGTCTTTGGCGTCGGGACCGGGCTTTGTGGGTCGGGGGTGCTGCAACTGGTCGACAGCACCACAGGCCTGCCGCAGATTACCGGGCGATACCTTAGCCAGTCGCAAGGTCGTGATGCTTTGCAAAACGATGCCGACGCGATGTTCCTTACCCGCGATCCCCGCGGCCCATCGTTAGAAGAACATGCCCCCGAGGCATTCGAGACCCTGACGCAACACGCGGCGTTAATGCGCCAACGGCTGCGCGCCGAAATGCAGTTGGAGTTTGTGATTTCGGACGGCGAGCTGTTCATTCTGGATGGTGTACGCGTGGCTCGGTCGTCGCGGGCGGCCGTGCGAATTGCAGTGGCGCTAGCGGATGAGGGCATCATTTCGCGCGAGGAGGCGTTGATGCGTGTGCAGCCGCGCACGTTGACAGAATTGCTGCATCGGCAAGTTGACCCACGGGCCAAACGTGACGTGATCGGGCGTGGTATCGCCGCGAGCCCAGGTGCCGCGACGGGTAAGATAGTGTTCAATGCCAATGATGCGCAGGCCAGCGCAGCACGCGGTGAAAAATGCATTCTAGTGCGGCGCGAAACGTCGCCCGAAGATATTCGCGGTATGCATGCAGCCCAAGCCGTGCTGACCGAACGCGGCGGTATCACCAGTCATGCCGCCGTAATCGGTCGCGGAATGGGGCTGCCTTGCGTGGTGGGGGCGTCTTCGATGCGGTTCGATCTGGTAAAGGGCCAAATCACCGCTACGGATGGTCGGGTTTTTAAGGCTGGCGACGAGATTACTCTTGATGGCACCCAGGGCGAAGTGCTTTGCGGTGCTCCTGATACTCTTGAACCACTACTGGACGCGACGTTTCAGAAATTGATGGATTGGGCCGAACAGACTGCTGATATCGGTATCCGGGCGAACGCGGATACACCTGCTGACGCGCAGACAGCGCGGAATTTCAATGCGCACGGAATCGGTCTTTGCCGCACCGAGCACATGTTTTTTGACCCCAGCCGTCTGACTGTGATGCGCGAGATGATCTTTGCCGACACAAGCGAAGGGCGGCGGGCCGTGTTGGATCGTCTTTTGCCAATGCAGCGCGAGGATTTCATTCAGCTTTTCCGCATTATGCAAGGTCAGCCAGTCTGCATCCGTCTGTTTGATCCGCCACTGCACGAATTTTTACCCGCAAGTCGTTCAGGTCAGCGTGACCTGGCCGAAGCGTTGGATCTGCCGCTTTCCAATGTGACCCGGCGGATCGAGGCGATGTCAGAATATAATCCCATGCTGGGCTTGCGGGGTGTTCGGCTTGGTGTGACGGTCCCCGAGATATACGAGATGCAAGCCCGTGCGATTTTTGAGGCCACGATAGAGGCGAGCCGCGACGGCGAGCCGGTCGTGCCTGAAATCATGATACCGTTGGTATCGGCTAAACGCGAAGTTGAATTGGTAAAGGCCAGCGTCGACAAAATCGCGACAGCGGTGCGGTCAGAACGGGGGGCCACCTTTACCTATAGGCTGGGCGTCATGGTTGAAACGCCTCGCGCGGCGCTTCGAGCGGGCGAAATAGCGCCGTACTGTTCATTTCTCAGTTTCGGGACGAATGACCTGACGCAGATGACTTATGGGCTTAGTCGCGACGACGCGGGTCGGTTCATGTCGACTTATGTTCAGCAAGGAGTATTTCCCGAAGATCCGTTCCACATGCTGGATCAGGATGGTGTGGGCGAATTGCTTCAACTGGGTGCGGCTCGAGGGCGGGAAGCCCAACCTGGGGTTACATTGTCGATCTGCGGAGAGCACGGTGGCAACCCCGAATCGATTGCGTTCTGTCGCGCTGCGGGCTTCGATTACGTTTCCTGCTCACCATTTCGTGTGCCCGTCGCACGCCTAGCCGCGGCACAACTGGCGATTACCCACAAAATAGGGTAGTGTGACCGGATAAATAGTCTATATATAGTGTATCTGCGCGGGTTTCTGCGCAGTTAATTCTCGTAGGGTTTACCCAAAGTCGGATATTGGGTACGCGGCCAAGAACGAAATTACTTGCGAGGCGCTCAATGCGTTCTATCCGAAAACTTTCCACCTATGCCGTCGTCAGCCTGACGTTGCTGTCCCCCTTATCAGCTTTGGCAAGCCCGCAGCAGGCAAAAGCCCTGGCTGATATCGAAGCCAAAGGCCTTCGATCCGTTGGCTCTGAACGGCTCGAAACAATGATATCGGCCGCCGCGTCGCCCAGCAAAATCGAATTTACCCGTAGTTGGCTGGCGCAACAGCCGAAGGCATCGGGCGGCGAGCAATGGAAGTGTTTATCGGAGGCTTTGTACTTCGAAGCGCGTGGCGAAACCATAAAAGGTCAATTTGCTGTCGCTGAAGTGATCTTGAACCGTGTAAAGTCCCGGCAGTTTCCCGGTTCGCTGTGCAGCGTGATCAATCAAGGAACCGGCAAGAAGTATCAGTGCCAGTTTACTTATACCTGTGATGGAAATGCCGAGGTGATCTCCGAACCCCGTGCCTATGCACAAGTTGGTAAAATCGCCCGCGCCGTTCTGGATGGGAAGGCCCCGTCGTTGACAAAGGGCGCTACTTATTATCACACCAAAGCTGTCAGCCCTCGCTGGTCTCGGGTTTTCACGCGTACTGCGCAAATCGGGGTTCATCTGTTCTATCGTGACGGTGTCCAGACTGCGTCCAACGACTAGGGCATCCGTCGTCTTTGGTGTCTGGCCAGCCGCAACTGGTTTTGATACATCATGGCAAACGATCTAGGATCGTTTTAAGCGTGACAAAACAAAGGCCAGAACGATGACCAGTGACACAAGGCTAGCGTTTGCGCACCCTTCTGAACGCGCAGCCGCGACAGCCGGTCCCGATCCGTTGGACCGTATTTCGCTAAGAGACCATATTGTTGCCGTCGAAATAGGTGCCTTTCAAGCCGAACGTGGAGTCACGCAACGCATCTGTTTTAACATTGTTGTCGAGGTGCAGCCGCTCACGGGGCCGGTAGATGATGATGTGGACCGCATTTTGTCATATGATCGTGTGACCGAGGCGATCGCCCATGAGTTGTCAGACGAGCGCCTGAACCTGTTGGAAACCTTGGCCGAAAGGATCGCGGATCGGATTTTGCTTGAACGTCAGGCAATGCGGGTGTTCGTGCGAATCGAAAAACTGGATCGTGGTCCCGGCGCATTGGGGGTCGAGATCGTACGCGCGCGCGACAATGCGCCAGATGCACGGACCGACGCCGCCGAGTTGCCGCATCCCGAACTGGTATATCTCAGCAACGAAGCGATTGCTTCTTCTTATCTGGGCGGCTGGTTGGACCAGCTCCATGAAATGGGTCGGCCACTTATCCTTTGTGTTGGTGCGTCTGAAACACCGGCCCCGCAAGTGGCACATAAAATGGCACAGCGCCGGATTGATCTTTTGGCGATCGAGCAAAACGCATGGGTATTGGCGTCAAAAGATGACCGTTGCGTGGTCGTTGCGACCCGTACTGAGCTGGACTGGGCACTGAAGAACGGTCAAACCAGCGTTTGGGCACCTTCCAAAATTGTGCTGGACAGTGTTGACACGCCGTCGGTTCAGCCACGCGATGCGGTAGCCTTGGCCGCTTGGTTTGCCGCCACCTTCGACACAACCGAAATGTTGGTCATTGGTGCGGATTTACCTGCGCAGGCCTCGGTGCCGCTGCGCGCGGTGCCCGTGGACCATGGTATCCTATAATCCATGACCGAATATTATAGACCATTGGTGCAGATCGGTCCGGTACGACCCGATACAGCGCTGCAACTCGCCGGAGGGTGGGGCTGGTTCACCCATGTCGAAATGGTATCGCGAAGCAAGACTTCGCAGGTGATCGAAGCTGCTGAGATTCCGGCCGATGTCTTGGCGCGGTTGACCGCAAAGCGGGCCGTCGTTGCCGGTCTTTCGATGGATCGGCCCCAGATTATGGGAATATTGAACGTCACGCCTGACAGTTTCTCGGATGGTGGCCGTCATTCAAACCAATATGAAGCCGTGCTAGCCGGGCAGGCGATGGTCGCTGCGGGAGCAGATATTATTGATGTCGGCGGCGAATCGACCCGACCTGGGGCCGAGCTGGTCGCCGTGGAAAACGAGATTGAACGCGTAGCGCCAGTCATCAAGGGTCTGCGCGCCGCAGGCTTGCGCAACGCCATCTCGATTGACACTCGCAAGGCCGCAGTGGCCGAAGCGGCGGTGTTGGCGGGGGCGACCTTGGTCAACGATGTGTCCGGCTTTACTTTTGACGCTGAGCTCGCGCCGTTTTGCCATAGGCACCAGATTCCGCTTTGTGTGATGCATGCACAAGGCGAACCGGCGACCATGCACCTTGACCCGTTTTACGACAACGTTTTGCTGGACGTGTATGATGTGCTTGATCGTCAGATTAATCTGCTTGTGGAAAGTGGTATCCCGCGAGAGATGATCCTGGCCGATCCGGGTATCGGGTTTGGCAAAACATTAGAACATAATCTTGCGTTGCTGGCGAGGATCAGCATGTTTCACGCACTGGGCACACCCTTGTTGTTAGGGGTGTCGCGCAAGAAATTCATCGGTACGATTGGCCAGACCGATAATACCCAAAACCGGGTGGCGGGTTCTATAGCGGTGGCACTTGCCGGGCTGGCACAGGGTGTGCAAATTATTCGTGTGCATGACGTTGCAGAAACACGTCAGGCGGTATCGCTTTGGCACGCATCATCTTTTGGGAGTATTTTATGACGAAGCTTTTTGGGACTGACGGTATTCGGGGCGAAGCCAACATCTATCCGATGACCGCTGAAAATGCTTTGCGCATCGGTGCTGCAGTCGGGCGATACTTTAGTTCAAGCCGTGACGGTGTTCACCGTGTGGTGATTGGCAAGGATACACGGCTTTCCGGGTATATGTTCGAGAATGCGTTGACTGCCGGGCTGACATCATCGGGTATGAACGTGTTGCTGCTGGGACCAGTGCCTACGCCTGCCGTCGGGCTGTTGACCCGTTCCATGCGGGCGGACCTTGGGGTGATGATTTCGGCCAGTCATAATCCGGCGAAGGATAATGGCATTAAATTCTTTGGCCCTGATGGCTTCAAACTAAGCGATGAGGTCGAGGCCGAGATCGAAACGTTGATCGCCGAGGGCGTCGCTTTGAACCCAGCGGATAGAATTGGCCGTGCAAAGCGGATTGACGATGGTCGGTTTCGCTATGTGGAGCGGGTGAAGTCGTCTTTTCCGCGTCAAATGAGCCTGGCCGGTCTGAAAGTCGTGATTGATTGCGCCAACGGTGCCGCGCATCGCGTCGCTCCTGAAACCCTTTGGGAGCTTGGGGCGGATGTGATTGAGATCGGGGTTAAGCCCAACGGGTCTAATATCAATGACAATTGCGGATCGACCCACCCTGAACAAGCTGCCGCCGCAGTCCTGAACCACGGTGCCGATGTGGGGATTTGTCTGGACGGGGACGCAGACCGTGTCATTCTTATTGATGAGAACGGCAAAGTAGGCGACGGCGATCAGTTTATGGCGCTGATGGCATCGAGATGGGCAGCCGAGGGGCGGCTGGCCAATAATGCATTGGTCGCCACGGTGATGAGCAACCTTGGACTGGAACGATTTTTGCAAGGCCGAGGGGTACAGTTGGAACGTACCGCCGTAGGTGACCGCTATGTGGTACAGCGCATGCGGGAAGGTGGGTTCAACCTTGGCGGAGAGCAATCCGGCCATATCGTGATGATGGACCATGCAACGACGGGCGATGGCCTTATGGCCGGGCTGCAATTTCTGGCTGAGATGATCCGGTCGGGTAAAAAATCTTCGGAATTGCTTCAAAACTTTGAAATGGTGCCGCAGTTGCTTGAAAATGTTCGGTTTGCCGCTGGACAGACCCCGTTGGAAAACGCTCAGGTTCTGGCCGCGATCGCCCAAGCCGAAGCCGACCTAGCGGGAAAAGGGCGATTACTAATACGTAAATCAGGCACAGAGCCGTTGGTACGCGTTATGGCCGAGCATGAAGATGCCGGATTGATGTCGCGCGCTGTAGGATCTGTTGTGAACGCGGTTACGGCGGCTGTGCGCATCTGATGGTACGATGCTTCACGTAAGGGACCACTACTATGGCTGATTTTGGTATGCCTTCGGCGAGGATTTTAAACCATTTGGAATTAGCGGGTGCGGTAACGAAACAGTGTTGCGATCACACGAAACTGGCTTAACGCTACACCGCTGAGGATAAGCGCGAGTGACCAAGCTAACGATGGCGGTAAAGGTTCATTCAAAACGAGCGAACCGAGAAGGACTGCCCAGACCGGGACCTGGTAGTTCACGAGCGACATGAATACGGGGCCGGCGCTTCGGACAACGATGACGCGCAACATATTGGCGGCAGCGGTCGGGACCAAGCCTAGAAAGCCGAGTGCAACAATGATTTCAGAAGATGGAACCGGGGGCGGCCCTTCGACTGCGAAGGCTATCGGAATGGTGACGCAAGTGGCGATAAGCAGTAAAACTGTTGCCAAACCGATCGAGTCGATAGCTGGAAGGCGGCGCATGACGATGGAGCTGAGAGCGTAACACAGCGCTGCCCCCAAAGTGGCGAGCCTACCGAGAGTTTCGAGGTCGTTGCCTGTGGCGTCAAAAGCCTGTGGCCCTATCAGAATTACTACGCCAATGAACCCTAGGGTGAAGCCAAGCGACTTGGTCAGCGTCATGCGTTCGCCTGCCACGAAGAAATGTGCAAGTGGTAGGATTATCAGACCGGTTGCAGCCATCGACACACCGGCGAAACCCGAGGTCACATATTGTTGACCCCAGGCGAGCAGGGTGAAGGGTACAGCCGAGCTGGTCATCCCGATGAATATAAGTGCCGCACCATCAGACGGTTTCGATGCGGTGAGAAAAAGGCGAAATCCTTTTCCCCACCAGACCATGATCATCAACACAGCGGCAAGGCTGACACGTAGCGCGGCGATCCAAAACGGCGGCATTTCCGTCAATGCGATTTCTGTCACCAAGAAGGTACCGCCCCAGATAAAAGCCAGCAGAGCGATTATCAGCCAACTGAGGGGGATGATGTTCGGCATGTTTCCAATTCGAAGGGCGTTATATCTCGCAAATGAGATACCCCTGACAGCGGTGCAGAAATGAAAGGGCCCGGCGCAAAGCCGGGCCCTTTGCGGGTCAGATGTAATCAATTCTTGGCTTTATCGACCATTTTTCCTGCGGAAATCCACGGCATCATTTCGCGCAGTTTCTGGCCGACCTGTTCGATCTGGTGCTCGTCATTTATACGACGAGTGGCTTTGAACGACGGCTGGCCGACGGCGTTTTCCTGCATGAAATCACGCACGAACTTGCCGTTCTGGATATCTGTCAGAACCGCTTTCATCTTTGCCTTTGTTTCGTCGTAGGGCAGGATGCGCGGGCCGGAAACATATTCGCCATACTCGGCTGTGTTGGAGATCGAGTAGTTCATGTTGGCGATGCCGCCTTCATAGATCAGGTCGACGATCAGTTTCACTTCGTGCAGGCATTCGAAATAGGCCATCTCGGGGGCGTAGCCCGCTTCGACCAGTGTCTCGAAACCCATGCGGATTAGTTCTACCAAGCCACCGCAGAGCACGGCCTGCTCACCGAAGAGGTCGGTTTCGCATTCTTCGCGGAAGTTCGTCTCGATGATGCCGGAGCGGCCGCCACCGATGGCAGAGCAATAGGACAAGCCAATTTCCAGCGCTTTGCCGGAGGCATCCTTGTCAACAGCCACGAGGCAGGGCACGCCGCCACCTTTGGTGTATTCGCCGCGCACGGTATGGCCGGGGCCTTTGGGGGCCATCATGATGACATCGATGCCTTCTTTTGGCTCGATCAGGCCGAAGTGGACGTTCAGGCCGTGGGCGAATGCAATAGCGGCACCCTCGCGGATGTTGTCATGCACGTATTTCTTGTAAGTCTCGGCCTGAAGCTCGTCGGGCATGGTGAACATGATCACATCGGCCCAAGCGGCAGCTTCGGCGATGCCCATGACCTTGAGGCCTTCGCCTTCGGCTTTCTTGGCCGAGGCAGAGCCTTCGCGCAGGGCGACGACGAGGTTTTTCGCACCGGAATCGCGCAGGTTCAACGCATGGGCGTGGCCCTGGCTGCCGTAGCCGAGGATGGCGACCTTTTTGTCTTTGATCAGGTTAACGTCGCAGTCACGGTCATAGTAAACGCGCATTGGGCGTCCTTTCGAGTTCATTGAAATCTGGGGCGACCTTAATGGATGTCGAGATGGATGCCAGTGGTCGATTATGAGTTTATTTGGCAAAATGAAGATGGTAATGCGTGATTTAAGCGAATTATGGAAAAATCATGCTTGATGATCTGGATCGGCGTATTTTGCGCCATTGGCAGGCGGATGCGGGGTTAAGCCCGGTGGATCTGGCCGACTTGACGGGACTGACCCCGGGCAAGTTGGCGCGACGTATCGTGCGTATGCAAGAGACCGGTATCGTTGAGGGCGTCGGCATGGTCATCGACTGGGGCGCGCTTGGCTATAATGTCGAGGTGTCGCTGCGGATCACCTTGGAGAAGGCGCAGAGCAATGCGTTTGATATGTTCCTTGAAGCGGCGCGAAAAGTGCCCGCCGTGATTGAGATACAAACCTTTCTAGGGCGTGTGGATGTACGCCTGTCGATCATTGCGCGTGATATGGGGCATTATCAGCAAATCTATCGCGGTGACATACTGACGCTGCCCCATATCGCTGACATTGAGGCGCTTATGCATGTCGCGCGGATCAAATCGGATGAGGCTTTGCCATTATGATTGCGCTGGACGAGATCGACCACAAGCTGATCCAGTCGTTGGCGCGGGATGCCACCCAAAGTGCGGGGGCTTTGGGGCGGCATCTTGGGCTATCGCAGCCGGCAACGTGGCGACGGATTAAACGGTTGGAGAGCGCAGGTATCTTGCGCGGAAAGCGGCTGCGATTGAACCGAGAAGCACTGGGTTTCGGGGTAACTGTGTTTTTGGGTGTCAAGCTTGCGACCAAAGGGCACGTCAGCTTGGATGACTTCGAGCGCGCGGTCAGTGCTATCCCTGAGGTGCAGACGGTAGAACACGTGCTGGGGCTTTATGACTATCGGTTAAGGGTCGTGGCGCGGGATCTTGCGGATTTCGAACGGGTGTTGCGACGCCGGATCATGACCTTGCCCGGTGCGGGGGCGGTCGAAGCTAATGTGCTGTTAAGCGAAGAACGACTGAGCGGGCCATTGGGCTCGTGACTTTGGGCAGGCAAACGCTATGGTTCATCTAAATCAATAGGAGATACCCATGCCTGCTTTGCTGAATACTGTTGACCCTGAAGGGCTTGAAGAGTTTTCCGTCGTATTTACTGACCGTTCCCTGAACCATATGAGCGCTGCGTTTCAAGGCGTCATGCGTGACATCAGTGCTATGCTGAAAGAAGTGTACAATGCCGAAGCTGTGGCCGTGGTGCCGGGCGGAGGTACCTTTGGGATGGAAGCTGTTGCCCGCCAGTTTGCACGCGGTGTCGAGGTGTTGGTTGTGCGAAATGGCTGGTTTTCCTACCGCTGGAGCCAGATCATTGAAAATGGTGACCTGACCGGGAATGCGACTGTTCTCAAGGCTCGTATGCAGGGCAATAGTACGCCCGCACCCTTTGCTCCCTGTCCCATCGACGAGGTGGTAGAGGCCATTCGTGCGCAAAAGCCCAAGGTCGTGTTTGCCCCGCATGTTGAAACAAGCGCGGGGGTAATTTTGCCTGATGACTACATCAAGCAGATGGCCGAGGCCGCCCATGAAGTAGGGGCGTTGATGGTGCTGGACAGCATCGCGTCGGGATGTGCTTGGGTGGATATGAAGGCACTCGGCATCGACGTTCTGATCTCGGCCCCGCAAAAAGGCTGGAGCGCGTCCCCTTCGGCTGGGTTAGTGATGATGTCGGCGCGCGCAGTCGCACGTCTGGCCGAGACCACTTCTGATAGTTTCGCAATCGATCTGGGGAAGTGGTACAGCATCATGCAAGCTTATGAAAACGGCGGTCATGCTTATCATTCGACCATGCCCACCGATGCGCTGCGCGGGTTTCGCGATACGATGAAAGAAACCCAAGCATATGGATTTGAGCGTCTAAAGGAAGCGCAGTGGCGCTTGGGTGACGGCGTACGCAATATGCTGGCGGAACGCGGTGTCGTATCGGTTGCCGCCGAGGGGTACGGTGCACCTGGCGTGGTTGTGAGCTATACCAATGATCCGTCTGTCCAAAACGGTAAGGCGTTCGCGGCAGAAGGGATGCAGATTGCCGCAGGCGTGCCGCTGATGTGCGATGAGCCAGCGGATTTCCAGACGTTTCGTCTGGGATTATTCGGGTTGGACAAGCTCTATGACGTGGATGCAACGCTAGGTCGGTTGGCGCGGGTCATCAACAAGGTGTTGTAGGTTTCAACGCATGCGGCGGGTCAGTCCCGGCGCATGCCCAAGCCCATCTGCATCAGCATCTTGCGCACCGGTGCTGCTGCATAGAGTGTATTCAGCCCGGCTGCGCGGACATCGCGGGCCACAGGCGCAGCTGCCTGACTGGCGCGGTTCAACACATCAATCCCGCGCACCCGCAACAGGACATCGGCGTGGCGAGCCTTTTGATAGGCGTCAAGCATCGTCTGGCTGCCGAGGTTTTGCGGATCCGCTTGGGCGAGATCAAGCAGGGTTTCCACATCTTGCAACGACATGTTCAACCCCTGCGCGCCAATAGGCGGCACCACATGGGCAGCTTCAGCGATCAGCGCGAGCCGTTCAGACGACATCCGCGCCGCATGCTGGCTAATCACGGGCCACACGGCGCGTGGGCTGACGATGGTCAGCGGCCCAAAGAGATGGCAACTGCGAAGCGATGCTTCGGACGAAAACGCATCTGCACCAAGCGACATGCGATGCGTGCATGCAGCGCCATCATCCATCCAAACCACCGCAGAACAAGGCGTCCCGTCACGATCAGGCAAGGGGACAAGTGTGAACGGCCCCCCCGTGCGGTGTATTTCGGTCGACACGTTTTCATGCGGGATTGGATGCGTCGCGCTAAAGACAATCGCCTTTTGGCCATAGCTGCGTCTGGTGACCGAGATACCCGCCGCGTTGCGCATCGGGCTGTCGCGCCCGTCGGCCGCGACAATCAAGCGAGCCTCAACCCGGCTGCCATCGCTTAGTCCGACCTTTGCCCCAGTCGTTCGTGTGAAAAGAGATGTTGTGCTGATCCCCGGGCGAAAGTCGACATTAGACAATTCCGAAAACCGCTCTAGCAACGCGCGACGCAGCAGCCAGTTGGGAAAATTCCAGCCGAAAGGTTGATCGGAAATGTCGGCTGCATTGAATTCGCGCGTTATCCGGGGTACTATATCGACGCCTCCCGCGTCGACAATCCGCATGATCTGCAACGGTGCTGCGTAATCTTGCAGGTGGTTCCAGATGCCCGCGCTTTCAAGAACCCGTCGCGCTGGTTGCAGCATCGCGGTCGAACGCATGTCGGCACCTTCTGCGGCGCTATCGGTCACTGGTGCCGTGGGGTCAACGCAAATTACGGCAAAGCCTGCGTTACCAAAAGCTACGGCTGCGGTGAGCCCTGCGATGCCACCGCCCGAGATAAGAATATCACACTTCATGTTCATGCCTGTCAGTTAGCCCGTGATCCGTTTAAGAAAAGTGCCAAGATCATCCGTATGAAAATGAATGTGGCCGGCAGGGGCCGCTATGGGCGCGACATGCACCGTTCCCATACCCATTTCGTGTGGGGCGATCAAATTACGCGGGTCGTCCTCGAACATCACGGCACGAGAGGGGTCCAGCGCATCCAAAGCGAACACCTTATCGAAAGCCGCACGTTCGGGTTTCGGGAGAAAGCCTGCATTCTCGACACCGTACACCGCATGGAAAAGCCCACCAAGCCCCCGGGCGGCAATAACACGTTCAGCATAGCGCGCTGTTCCATTCGTATAGACGATTCTGCGCCCCGGCAGGGCTTTGATCTGGGCGGTAAGCTCAGGGTCGGGAACAAGAGCATCAAACGAGATCTCATGCACGTCGTGTAGATAAGGTCCCGGATCAAGATCGTGTTCGCGCATTAGTCCTGCAAGGGTGGTGCCGTAAGTGTGCCAATAATGCGTGCGTAGATGGTCAGCGCGTGCCTGATCTACGCCAAGCGCTTCCATCACCCAACGGGTCATGCGTATCTCGATCTGGTCAAATAGCCGCACCGAAGGCGGGTATAGCGTATTATCGAGGTCAAAAACCCAAGTATTTACATGTGAGAAAGCTAACTGTGGCATGGCGCACTGGTACGCTGGCAGTCACGCCAGCGCAAGATCGTGGGCTTGCGCAAATTTGCGCGGTGGGTAAGGTGTTGTAATTCTTTTGAAAGTGAACTGATGACAGCCCCGCGACCCGGACCGACAGACGCTTATACAATGATTTTGGATGCTATTGACGTGGGGACTTATCGCCCTGGCGATAGGTTGGTGGAAAGCGAATTGGCCGACCGTTTCGGTGTCTCACGGACCCCGATCCGCGAAGCGTTGCAACGGCTTGAGACGCAATCCTTGCTTTCGCGTGACGGGCGCAGCCTGATTGTCGCGTCACTGGATCACAATCAGATGGCTGAACTATACGTGGTGCGCGGAGAGCTGGAGGGGTTGGCCGCTCGGCTTGCGGCACGTCACGCGACAGCGGAGGAGGTGCGGGTCCTGCGTGAAATGGTCGAAGAGGATGACGCATTGCGCGACAATCCGGCAGCCTTGGCGCGGGCAAACCGGCGGTTTCACAAGCAAATTCATCTCGCGTCGCACAACCGCTATCTCGTGCAGCAGCTGGACCTCGTGCACCGGTCAATGGCGCTGATGGCGACATCTTCGCTGGCTGTGCACGGGCGCGGTGCAATCGCGCAGGATGAGCACAACAACATCGTCAAGATGATCGAACAGCGCAATGAAGACGGCGCGGATGAAGCGCTTAGGTTGCATATATCGGTCGCCTTCATGACCCGGCTCAAGCAAGAGGCGGCACGTCGCAAAGAAGAAGGCTAGGGCAGAGGTGTTGACGGTTTTTGCCGTGATACGCAAGGCGGCTGGCTTAGCCCATGCTGGGTCTTGTCCCAATAAAACGGCATCAAGACAAACTCGTACAGCGCTTTATATGCCGCAAAAGTACCAAGAATAAAGTAAATCGGCAGCGTAATGGCCCAGGGCAACAGGTGACGATGCTCTGTCCCGGAGACGGCTTTCAAGGCAATCGAAATATTGAGCAATTCAGCGAAAACGAAAAAGCTGAACAGGCCCATTAAGGCACCAGTACCCAAGGTGGTTTCGATTGGATGGGCCATACCAGCAAATGTCAGACAAAATGACCACAACAATGGCGCGGCGATGAACTGACTGAAAGTGGCGAAAAATAGCGTCTGTATGCCTATGAACCGTATAACTCCTACCTCTTTGATCAGGCGCCGGGGTTGGCGCATGTGTACACACCAAGTAATCAGGAACCCCTTCAGCCAACGCGACCTTTGCTTGATCCAGGGCCATGCACGAAAGTTTGCCTCTTCGTAAGTGACGGTGGTCATTAGGACGGTCTTAAAGCCGTGTCGTGCCAGCCTTACGCCAAGGTCGGCATCTTCGGTAACGTTATGCGCGTCCCATCCGCAAAGCTTTTCCAGTATGTCGCGACGGAAAAACAACGTGGTACCACCCAATGGGATGATCATTCCCAAACGGGCAATACCTGGCAGCACAACGCGCCACCAAGAGGCATATTCAATCGTGAAACAACGTGAAATCCAGCTTGTACGGGCATTATAATAATCCAGCACGCCCTGCACACAGGCAACATCGTCCGGCGCTTGGGCAAAATATTCAACGATACGGTCGATCTGGTCAATCTCGGGCGCATCCTCGGCATCCCACACGCCGATGATGCTTCCGCTGCAAAAATCCAAGGCATAGTTCAGCGCACGCGGCTTTGTGCGTAAACGCCCGGCCCGAGGCACCTCAATTACTTCGAACCATGAAGGTAACGCAGTACGCGCTATGGTATCACGCGTCATCGTGTCTCCTTCTTCGAGGACCAAGACGATTTGAAGCAGGGCCTTAGGGTAATTGAGGCGGGATAGCCGAGCGATAAGGGCCGTTGCGATTTCCTCTTCGTGGAGCAGCGGGACCAGAACCGATACCTTTGGCAGTCTTGTCGCAGATCTATGGCAAAGCTGGGACGGTTTTTGCAGCGGGGTAGACAGAAAGGTTTTCGCAAAAAAGGCAAGGCTACGCAAAGTTACGGTCATGATGCTGGTTAACAGTGCCCCAAGTATCAAAACGGTAAAGGTCCATGCAGGCTGCGACACTGATAGGCTTGCCAGTATAACTGCGGTCAGAAGTGCCCAACCTGAACGACGGTAGGACCTGCCCTGCCAACTGCGGCAACTTTCATCCGAAGCAACTCTTGAGGCAGCGCGTCGCGCCAACTCTTGCCCATAAAGTGTTGATATCTGATGTTTTATTTGAGTTTTCGTTGCGACCACAGGTAGATAACTGATACCGATACGGGCAAGGCTATCTACAACATCGCTAAATCGGTCGGGCTGATCGGTGGCAACCAGAATGGTTTTTCCCAACTTGCGCCACGGAACGACGCTAAATTTTAGACAATCAAGCGCGGTCAGGTGGCTGGACATGTCAGGCTTTGGCGGGGTTTGGGTCAGATCAACAAGCTGTAAGTGGTGCTGAGCAGCAAGTGCCTGCGCCACGTCATTCTCTGTGATAAGGTGCCGAGCGATTAGGAGCTCGCCTAATGGCGCATCGCAATATCGTTGCTCAGCCAATGCGTGCTCAAGATGTTGTTGTTGGATAACGCCTGTATCAACCAAAATGCGCCCGATTGGGACGCGGTTCTCGCTTGTTCTCGCCGGTGTCGGGGCAAGGAATTCTAGACCAAGGTTGCTCATCTTCAGAACTCCTCCCTTTAGGGTGAGGTCGAAGATGACAAAAGGTGTTTAACCTAAGCTTAACGAGCGAAGAAGGCGGCGCGCTTCACAAGGCCGATTGGGTTGCGCGTTCTGCCATTGCAGATGCAAACCGTTCAAACAGATAAAAACTATCCTGAGGGCCAGGGCTTGCTTCGGGGTGGTGCTGAACGGACCAGACGGGTCGACCCTCCATGCGAATACCGCAGTTAGATCCGTCAAACAAAGACCGATGGGTTTCTACCACCCCGGAAGGAAGCGTTTGCGCGTCAACGGCAAACCCGTGGTTCATCGAGGTGATTTCGACTTTGCCAGTCTCCATGTCCTTGACAGGGTGGTTGGCCCCGTGATGGCCGTGGCTCATCTTGACGGTTTGACCACCTAAGGCGAGGGCTAGCATCTGGTGGCCTAGGCAGATGCCAAAAAGGGGCAGATCGGTCTTTTCAATCACGTCCTTGATCATAGGCACAGCATACACGCCCGTCGCAGCCGGATCGCCTGGTCCGTTGGACAAAAAGACGCCGTCGGGATCATGCGCCATAATATCTTCGTAGGTGGCTGTTGCCGGAAGCACGGTAACGTCACATCCTGCCGATGCCAGACAGCGCAGAATGTTGCGTTTCGCGCCGTAATCGACGGCAACTACCTTGTGCAAGGCGTTAGTTTGGGCTGGGTATCCATCCGGCCATGCCCACCGCATCTCGTTCCAGCGATAGGATTGCTTGCAGCTTACATCCTTGGCCAGATCCATTCCTTCGAGCCCGGCGAAACGACGTGCCGCAGCTACCAGCGCTTCGGCGTCAATATTGCCATCAGGCGCGTGGGCAAGGGCCGCGTGAGGTGCGCCTTGCTGGCGAATGGCGCGGGTCAGCCGGCGGGTGTCAATGCCGCCAATGGCGATACGGCCACGTGCAGCCAACCAGTCGGACAAGGGTTGAACCGTACGCCAGTTGCTTGGGTCGGTGGGCATCCATTTCACGACCATACCAGCGGCGACCGGATCACCGGTTTCGTCGTCTTCGGGATTGGTACCGGTGTTGCCTATATGCGGAAATGTAAAGGTCACAATCTGGCCCGCATATGACGGGTCGGTCATGATTTCCTGATATCCGGTCATCGCTGTATTAAAGCAAAGCTCGGCCACGGTTTGCCCGGTTGCACCAAACCCTGTGCCGTAAAAAAGCGATCCGTCCGCAAGAGCTAAGCAGGCGGTCGGACGAGAAGATGTAGACACGGTCATGGGAGGGCCTCCAGTGGCAGAGATGTGGGGCTAAACGGGGGCAACCTAAAGCCGTGCGCAAGCGGGGTCAATAGCATGTTAAAAATGAAATATACAAACAAATCAGATGGTTGCGATGTTTCGGTGGGATTGCCTGTAGCTATTAAACGCTCTATATTACGCGGCTCAATACCCTTAGGGTCGAAGGATGATGGCAATGGAACTGCGCACACGTATTACGGACGCATTAAAACAGGCAATGAAAGACAAGGCAGTCGCAAGGTTGTCTACATTGCGCCTGATCAATGCGGCGATCAAGGATAAAGATATCGCTGCTCGGGCTGACGGTGGCGATGACGGGGTAGGTGACGCCGAAGTTCTGGCGATTCTTGGCAAAATGTCCAAACAGCGAATGGAATCAGTGCGCGCCTACGAAGAAGGTGGTCGCCTAGATCTTGCCGACCGCGAGCGCGATGAGATAAAGGTGATCGAAGAATTCTTGCCGCGTCAGTTGACGGAAGAAGAAAGCGCCAAGGCTGTTGATGATGCTATTGCCGAAGTCGGTGCGTCCTCGATCCGAGATATGGGCAAGGTTATCGGTTTGCTGAAGGCAAGATACACCGGTCAGATGGATTTCGGCAGCGTTGGGCCCAAGGTCAAAGACCGCCTGAGCTAGGGCTTAGCGTAGCAGCGAACGGTTCAATTCATCATACAATGATTTCCGTTCGTCTTCACTAAGGAATTTTCCGATTTCAACTTCGCGACCTTTGCCGCGCAAGGTGATGTAATAAGGTACAGGCCCGCCTTTTTCATACCGGGTGACAATCGTCCAGTATCGGTTACATTCCCATTCTTTCACTTCACCCTTGGCGGTTGTGTGGGTCAGGTGCACCGTATCGGGAGATAGGGTGAACACTTCCTCAATTTGCCGGGCCTTAAAATTTGAATGCAGGGCGAAATATACGCCTGCGAGGGCAGCCATTGCAAAGGGCAATAACCCCCAAAGCACAGGGGTACCCAGCAAAGCCAGCGCGGGGATCAGAATGAAGACGAAAGTCGTCAGGATGAACGCGACAAATCCTCTGGCCGGCAGCGATTGGTGGGGCCATAGCCGCAGTTCTTGCGTCGGTGTCGTAGGTGAGGTTTTCCATTGGTAAGGCATAGTTGCGTCCGCATGACAGATGGGTCGCCATAAGTGTAGCCTGAGAAAAAGGTCAGACAATGCAAATACGTGTGTCTGACCCGTTATCTCTGTTACTCAAGCTCGACCAGCAAATCCTTTGCGTCTATCTGGCCGCCGGGGCTGACATGGACCGTCTTCACAACTGCATCACGATCTGCATGAATGCCGGTTTCCATTTTCATGGCCTCGATGGTTAGTAAAAGGTCGCCGGCTTTTACTTTTTGCCCGGCTTTCGTGCCGACCGATGCTACCACTCCGGGCATCGGGGCACCGATATGGTTGGCGTTTCCGTTTTCGGCCTTTGGCCTTTGCGCTGTGGTGGCTTTAACCAACCGGTTGGGCACGCGCACGACGCGGGGCTGGCCGTTCAGTTCAAAGAATACTTTGACCTCGCCATCTTCGTTGGTCTCGCTTATTGCCTGTAACCTGATCTCAAGCGTCTTGCCTGGATCGATCTCTGCGGTGATCTCTTCGCCCGGTTCCATTCCGTAAAAGAACGTGCGTGTCGGCAATACGCGAACAGGTCCATAGCTGCGATGACGGCCCATGTAATCAAGGAAAACTTTCGGGTACATCATGTACCCTGACAGATCGTCATCTTCGATATCGACCCCCTCAAGCTGATCGCTCAATTCCTTGCGGGTCGCTTCTAGATCAATAGGTGGCAAATGTGCCCCGGGACGTTCGGTGTTGGGTTGTTCCCCTTTAAGAACTTTGCTTACGATGCCCGCGGGGAACCCACCGGGGGGCTGCCCAAGATTACCGCGCATCATGTCTATCACGCTGTCGGGGAATGACATTTCGGCCTTGGGATCTTCAACTTGCTCTCTGGTCAACCCTTGCGAGACCATCATTAAGGCCATATCGCCCACCACTTTAGACGAGGGCGTGACCTTGACGATATCGCCGAACATCTGGTTCACGTCGGCATAGGTTCTGGCAACCTCTGGCCAGCGATCGTCTAGCCCCATTGAAGCGGCTTGCGCCTTTAGGTTGGTAAACTGACCGCCGGGCATTTCGTGCAGGTAAACTTCGGATGACGGTGCCTGCATGCCTGTTTCAAACGCCGCATATTCGTTGCGCACTTCTTCCCAATAGTTGGAAATTTCGCGCACCGCGTCCATCGAGATTCCGGTGTCCCGATCGGTGTGCTTTAGCGCCTCGACGACTGACCCCAGGGTGGCTTGCGACGTGTTGCCCGACAGCGCGTCCATGGCACAGTCAACCGCGTCTACGCCAGCTTCGGAAGCAGCCATGATCGTGGCAATCGCCACGCCTGCCGTATCATGGGTGTGGAAGTGAATCGGAAGACCGACCTCGGATTTCAAGGCCTTGATCAGCGCCTTTGCCGCGTTTGGCTTCAGCAGGCCAGCCATGTCTTTAAGACCCAGAACATGTGCTCCGGCGGCCTTTAGTTTCTTGCCCATCGCGACATAGTATTTCAGATCGTATTTGGCACGATCAGGGTCAAAGATGTCACCGGTATAGCACACGGTGCCTTCGCAGATCTTGCCGTTGTCAATCACGGCATCCATTGCGACCCGCATATTTTCAACCCAGTTGAGACTGTCAAAGACGCGGAACACATCGACGCCTTCGGTTGCGGCGACACGGACGAATTCCTGAACCACGTTGTCAGGGTAGTTGGTGTAGCCGACGCCGTTCGACCCGCGCAACAGCATCTGGGTCATCACATTTGGCAGCGCAGCGCGCAGGTCGCGCAGTCGTTGCCACGGGCATTCCTGCAAGAACCGATACGCCACGTCGAATGTCGCACCACCCCAACACTCCATCGAGAAAAGCTGTGGCATGTTGGCGGCATAAGCCGGGGCGACCTTGATCATGTCATGGCTGCGCATGCGCGTCGCCAACAAGGATTGGTGCCCATCGCGCATGGTGGTGTCAGTGATCAGCAATTGTCGCTGCTGACCCATCCAGTCGGCGACGGCCTGCGGCCCTTTTTGCTCCAGCAGGTTACGGGTGCCCATCCGAGGTTCTGCCTTGGTGGTTGGCGGCAGCGGCGCACGCACAGAAGCCGCCGGGCGTTCAAAACCTTTGGTTTCAGGATGCCCGTTTACGGTGATGTCGGCAATGTAAGTCAGGACCTTGGTCGCACGGTCACGGCGTTTTTCGAAGGTAAACAGTTCGGGGGTCTGGTCGATAAATTTGGTGTGGTATGTGTTGTTCAGAAAGGTCGGGTGTTTCAACAGGTTTTCGACGAATGCAATATTGGTTGATACGCCTCGAATACGAAATTCGCGCAGGGCACGGTCCATGCGGGCAATCGCGGCCTCTGGGGTTTGTGCTTTGGCGGTGACCTTGACCAGCAGACTGTCATAGTAACGCGTTATCACGCCTCCGGAATAGGCGGTCCCGCCATCAAGTCGGATACCCATGCCCGTTGCTTCGCGAAAGGCAGTGATGCGGCCATAATCGGGAATGAAGTTATTTTGCGGGTCCTCGGTCGTGATCCGGGTTTGCAATGCGTGGCCGTTCAATTGTACATCCGCCTGGCTAGCCTTACCGGTCGCCTGGGCGATGGTCTTGCCTTCGGTAATCAAGATTTGGGCTTGAACGATATCTATGCCGGTGACTTCTTCGGTTACGGTATGTTCGACCTGAACGCGGGGGTTAACCTCGATGAAATAAAATTTGCCGTCGTCCATATCCATTAGGAATTCGACCGTACCGGCACATTCGTAATTCACATGGGCGCATATCTTGCGGCCTAGCTCGCAAATTTCGGCCCGCTGTTCGTCGGTAAGATAAGGTGCCGGGGCCCGTTCTACGACCTTTTGGTTGCGCCTTTGCACCGAACAATCGCGCTCAAAGAGATGGTAGATTTCGCCGTAGGCGTCACCGAGAATCTGAACCTCTACGTGACGGGCCTTGAGGATCATCTTCTCGAGATACCCTTCGCCGTTGCCAAAGGCTGCTTCGGCCTCGCGGCGCCCTTCCAACACTTTTTCCTGAAGCTCTTTTTCATTTTCAATCGGGCGCATTCCGCGTCCGCCACCACCCCAAGATGCCTTGAGCATCAAAGGATAGCCCACCTCGGCGGCTTGCATGCGCACCTTGTCCATGTCTTCGCCCAGAACTTCCGTGGCGGGAATGACGGGTACACCGGCTTCAATTGCGACGCGACGGGCGCTGGCTTTGTCCCCCAGGGCGCGCATGGTTTCAGCGCGGGGGCCAATGAAAGCGATGCCATTTTGTACGCATGCGTCGACGAAATCTGGGTTTTCGGACAGCAGGCCATAACCCGGATGAATGGCATCCGCGCCCGAGGCTTTGGCGACACGAATAATTTCATCTATGCTGAGGTAGGCCGCAACCGGACCAAGCCCCGCACCGATGCGATATGCTTCGTCTGCTTTGAAGCGATGCAGGCCCAGTTTGTCTTCTTCTGCAAAGACGGCTACTGTCTTTTTCCCCATCTCATTTGCTGCCCGCATAATACGAATGGCAATCTCACCCCGGTTTGCGATGAGGATTTTATTGAAGTCGGTCATTGTCGGGCCTCGCTGTTTGGCAAGCTATCGGGCAGGTGGTGTTTGAACGGTTGCGCGGTCGCTGCGCTGCGGCATTGTTGCGTTTGTTTGAAGGGGTGTGCAAGTAAAGAATTTAGCCCTCCGGGGGGGATTTTTTACCATTTGGAAGATCAGAACGGCTAAAGGTTGGCATCGCGCGATAGGTCTTTCAAAGAACGAGCCCCTAACTGTCCCATATTTGCAAGCAAATCCTTCGTAAGAATATCGATCAGATGATCGATGCCCTTGGGGCCTAGGGCTGCCAGAGCAAAATGAAAGCCACGGCCAAGCATCACGAAATCCGCACCGAGAGCCAATGCCCGCACGATGTCCAAGCCTGTTTCGATGCCGCTGTCGAAAATGATCGGCAGGGAGGTCACAGCACGGATCGAGGGCAGCATGTCTACTGCGGCGGGAGCCGCATCAAATTGGCGGCCGGCGTGGTTCGAGACCCAGATGGCGTCGGCACCGAGCCGGTCCAAGCGGGCGGCATCTTCTGGGCGCAACACGCCTTTGACGATAAACGGCCCGTCCCAGGCATCACGGAGCCAATTTACGTAATCCCAATCTGGCGAGGTACGGAGCAGGTAGCCGACGTGAGCTGTCGAAGACAGGTTTTGCGTAGTACCACTAACATATTTGTCGAGCATTCGCATGCGCGGCATCCCGTGCCGTGCCATAGCCATCGACCATGCCGGTCGCACTGCTGATTGGGCCAAAAGGCGCGGGGTCAGACGGGGTGGATTGGTCAGCCCGGAGCGTGTTTGGCGTTCCCGTCGGCTGGCAACGGGCACATCAACTGTCAGGATGAGGCTGCTGAACCCCGAAGCGCGGGCGCGTCGCAGCATATCAGCGCGAATTTCGGGATCACGAGGGGGGTACATTTGGAACCAAGCGCTTTTGCCAAGATGGGGCGCAAGGTCTTCGGGACTTTGGCTGGCCACTGTGGATAGGCAGTAGGGGATGCCGTGCCGGGCAGCGGCTCGCGCCAGATGGCCTTCGGCATCGGGCCAGATCAGGCCGGACATTCCGACGGGGGCGACACCAAAGGGGAGGGGAAGCCGCTGGTCAAAAAGCTCCACAGAGGTATCGGGGTCAAATTCCCCGTGCAGGATTGAGGGCATGAGACGGATGCGGTCCAGCGCGGCGCGGTTCAGTCTTTGCGTCGCCTGCGTTCCGGTTGCGCTGTCGAGATATTCCCAAACAAATTTGGGAATACGTCTTTCGGCGCGCTCGCGCAGGTCTGATAGCGCAGGGTAGGTGGTGTGCAAATTCATTGAAACACTTGTGCAGGACACATTAGAATTGTCCAGCCCGAGCCGAGCGCAGTGATGCTTTGAAGACGGATACTGCCTTTGGGGTCTGATCAAGCTTCTGCGTTGATTTGGGAAGGATCAAATAAATCAACGATCACCGACATCGCTTGTTCGACTTCGCTGGGTGATTGCGCCGTGTTCAGGTCACCCACCATGTCAAGCCCGAGTTCCGCCGACGCTTTTAACCGGTCGTCCGCGATGCTGCGCAGGTGTTGCATGGAGCAGGTAACCGAACGACACAGTCCCGAAAGCGCCTGAACTGTTGCGGAAAGCTGCGCGTTCGGGATCGCACCTTGGTCATAGGCATCAAGAATCTGGACGATCTGTTCCAGCTTCCATCCTGACACTGAGGAAAAATAGCGTACGTCCTCGAAGGCAGCGACATCGCGCGCGTCATGATGAATGCCAGAAAACAGCGTGGCGCTACCGACCACACGATGCTCTCCGTTATGGGTAAGCACGTGATGTAATGTTGTTTCCCAAGCGGTTAGACCGCAAGGCAGATCCAGGGTTTCGCGACAGCGAATGGGCGGCGCTTGTTCCACGCAGAGCGCATATCGTGAATGAATTCGTTCTGCCTGTGCTTGCGGAAAGATTTTTGCCAGCGGCTTCAGCACGATATCCTGCATCGCAACGCCAGTTTGGCGTTCGCAGGCGAGGTTCAGCGCGAGAAATTCAAATTCTCCTGACGCTTCAGAACGTTGTACGACGAAAATCGGTAAATCGAATTTGTCGATTTGATCCCGTAAAACGCCTATATCATTACTTCTAAACATTCTCTTCGCTCCAGAATGTGTAGAGTTTGTAAAAAAAGGGTTACCAAAATGTTAACTAGGCTTGGGATAATGCGGCAGTATAGATCTGACCAGTACTGATGGTTCAGTATCTGTCGACCACATGCTAATCCTACCGTGAGCGGACGCAGGTTTTTAAAAGAACATTTTGCGAACGTATCTTTTATTCGCCGTGAAGGCGGGCTAGATTACCCGCATGAATGATTTTGACGAATTAGACGCCTTTGAGGGCGCTTCGCTGTCGGCGCGTGCCATGGCATCGCGGCCGCAACCATATCTTGAGGGCCTTAACCCCGCGCAGCGCGCGGCGGTAGAAAAGATGGACGGGCCGGTACTGATGTTGGCCGGGGCAGGTACCGGCAAGACCAAAGCGTTGACTGCGCGCATAGTTCACCTGATGAACACTGGTCGCGCCCGCCCGAATGAAATACTGGCCGTCACTTTTACCAACAAAGCGGCTCGCGAGATGAAAAATCGCGTAGGTCAGATGTTGGGACAAAATATTGAAGGGATGCCATGGCTCGGTACGTTTCATGCAATTTGCGTCAAACTATTGCGCCGTCATGCGGAACTGGTTGGGCTTAAATCTAATTTCACCATTCTTGATACAGACGATCAGTTGCGCTTGCTTAAGCAATTGGTGCAAGCCGAAGGCATAGATGATAAGCGTTGGCCTGCACGGATGCTGGCAGGGCTTATTGATGGCTGGAAAAACCGGGCGTTGACGCCCGAAAAGGTGCCCGCCGCAGATGCCGGGGCCTATAACCATAGGGGCACCGAAATCTATGCGCAGTATCAAGCACGGTTGAAAGAACTGAACGCCACGGATTTTGGCGATCTGCTGCTGCATATGATAACTATTTTTCAAAATCATCAAGATGTGCTGCAACAGTATCAGCGGTGGTTCAAATACATCTTGGTAGATGAATACCAAGATACCAACGTCGCCCAATATATGTGGTTGCGCCTGCTGGCATCAGGGCACAAAAACATCTGCTGCGTGGGTGACGATGACCAGTCAATCTATGGTTGGCGCGGGGCAGAGGTGGGGAATATCCTGCGGTTTGAGACAGATTTTCCCGGCTCGCATGTGGTACGTCTGGAGCAGAACTATCGTTCGACGCCGCATATTCTGGCCGCTGCATCTGGCGTGATCGCTGGAAACGAGGGTCGCTTGGGCAAAACCCTGTGGACCGAGGCACAGGAAGGCGAGAAACTCCGCTTAATCGGCCACTGGGACGGCGAAGAAGAAGCCCGCTGGATCGGTGATGAGATCGAAGCGATGCAGCGCGGCACGCGTGACCTGCGGCAGTATTCGCTGGATGACATGGCGATTCTGGTCCGGGCGTCGCATCAGATGCGCGCTTTCGAAGATCGGTTTCTGACGATCGGTTTGCCTTACCGGGTAATCGGAGGCCCGCGGTTTTATGAGCGCATGGAGATCCGGGATGCCATGGCGTATTTTCGCGTCGTGACATCACCCGATGATGATCTTGCCTTTGAAAGGATCGTCAACACTCCGAAACGCGGGCTGGGCGATAAAGCACAGCAGAACATTCAAAAGACCGCTCGCGCACATGGCGTGAACCTCGTCGAGGGTGCGCGAATCCTGTTGGCCGATGGTGGAATTGGCGGCAAGGGGGCAGCTCAACTGCGCTTGCTTATTGATGGTATCGAACGCTGGAATCAGATGGTGCGGGGGCGCACTGGAATGTCGCTTGAGCCAGACGACAGCGTGCTGGAAAAATCCGACTTTGCCGCCCATACTCAGGAACAGGGCGCGACCGAGATGAGCCACGTCGAGTTGGCACAGGTCATTCTGGATGAGAGCGGCTATACGGGATATTGGCAAAATGATAAAACCCCAGAGGCTCCGGGACGGTTGGAGAACCTCAAGGAGCTTGTGAAGGCATTGGAGCAGTTCGAGAATTTACAAGGCTTCCTTGAACACGTCAGTTTGATTATGGACAATGAAACCGACGACAGCGGTGCCAAAGTTTCTATCATGACCTTGCACGCGTCCAAGGGGTTGGAATTCCCGGCGGTTTTCTTGCCCGGCTGGGAAGATGGTTTATTCCCCTCGCAACGATCGATGGACGAATCTGGCCTAAAGGGGTTGGAGGAAGAGCGTCGACTGGCTTATGTGGGCATAACGCGGGCCGAAGAGATCTGCACTGTATCTTTTGCGGCCAACCGTCGGGTTTTCGGGCAATGGCAAAGTGCGATGCCGTCCCGTTTCATCGATGAGCTTCCCGAGAAACACGTGGATGTTCTCACGCCGCCCGGGCTGTATGGTGGGGGCTATGGTGCGGCCGTCCCGACATCACATTTGCATGAAAAGGCTGCCGAGGCGAATGTCTATAACTCCCCAGGGTGGCGACGGCTGCAAAGCCGCAGCAATGCTCGCGGAATGAGCCAACCTGCCGAGGCGCGGAATGTTACGATTGATATGGCGGCAGTCAGCAGCTTTACCATGGGCGAGCGCGTTTTTCATCAAAAGTTCGGCTACGGTGTCATTGCCGGGATCGAGGGCGACAAGCTAGAGATCGAGTTCGACAAAGCCGGTATCAAAAAGGTCGTGTCACGGTTCGTAACCGGAGCCGATGATGTACCATTTTAGATAGGTACGGCTCGGCACTGCCAGATCGCTGCACAGATTAAACCTACATTTTAATGATTAGAAACAAGAACGGCGGTGCTTTGGGAGGAAAGCACCGCCGTCTTTATCGACGTCCCCACTCCAATCGGGAGGAAAGGGGGAAGGGGACGTTTGTGAAGGCCGCCGGTCTCAGGGAGGAGGAGGAGACCCGAAGCCTTCGTCAGGCACACAACAGGGAGGGTGCGTGTGCCCGATCCGTGATTAGTTAAGCAGCGTTGCGACCGGTTTCCAGTGCGATGCTGCGGATTTGTGAGCGGCTTATCCCAAGATCGGCCAGATCGCGGTTTGACAGAGAGCTCAGCTCGTTGAACGTGGAGCGGTATACCCGACGCTGTTTACGGCGCGCGTCAAATGTGGATACCAGCGCAGCCAAGCGGTCAGCAAAGGAAGGAGCGGTTGTTGCGTTTAAGAATGCCATATCAAGCACCTCACTTTCAGTTTCGTTATTGTTCGTTATCTTTCGTCTTGTGTTGAATATGTATGATTACGCTGCAACTGCACAACCAATAGATCGGCAATGCTGCTATGCAGCAAATGCATAGGGAAAGTTGACGTAACGTCCTGATATTCCCGGTAAGTTAGACGCTTTGTATCAAAACATCATGAATTACCGTGACCGGTGACAAGATTGAACGAAAGGTGAAAAAAATGGCGACGATACCAGGGAGGAGGAAGGGTATCGCCGCCTAAAACAGTCACATTCGGGAGGAGGATGAATGTGACTGGTCTTTCTATTGGTCCGCGCCTTGCGCTTTCCTGAACCCTTTCTGACCCATTTGCTGCGTTTGCACAATTATTAAATGCGCAATGCTGCTATGCAGCGAAAACATACGAAGACTGATGAATATTTATGCGATTTTTTGGACCTGTGCTGTGCATCTGATCATAACTGGAACGGCCCCTTGTGATTTACCCAAAAACTGCCATGTCAGACAGGAACCAAAGAGGAATAGCGTAATGTCGATCACCAAGTCAGAAGTCGAATCCGCCTTGGCGCGAGTCATGTTGCCGGACGGAAAATCCATTTTGGCGCATGATTTGATTCGAGCGTTGACGATCGAAGGCGATATCGTGCGCTTCGTGATCGAGGCGCCGAATGCTCAGGTGGCGTCGCAGATGGTTCCGTTGCGCGATGCTGCTGAAAAGGTAGTACAAGATCTAGAAGGCGTCGCCTCGGTCACGGTTGCTCTTACTGCTCACGAGCCTGCCCCTAAAGCGGCAACTCCAAGTCTGAAAATCGGAGGGCATCCCAAGCCCCAAGCTGGGCCGACCAAGCCCACCGGTGTACAGCGCATCCTCGCTATTGGGTCTGGTAAGGGGGGCGTGGGTAAGTCTACCGTCAGTTCGAACCTTGCTGTCGCGCTTGCGCGGGCAGGGCGCAAGGTCGGTCTGTTGGATGCGGATATATATGGCCCAAGCCAACCGCGCATGATGGGTGTGAATAAGCGCCCGGCCTCGCCGGATGGTAAAACCATCATCCCGCTACAAGCTCATGGTGTCACATTGATGTCGATCGGCTTCATGATGGAGGAAGGCAAGGCCGTGGTCTGGCGCGGTCCTATGCTTATGGGGGCATTGCAGCAGATGCTTGGGCAGGTTGAATGGGGCGAGCTTGACGTTTTGCTTGTCGACTTGCCGCCTGGAACCGGTGATGTCCAGCTTACCTTGTGTACTAAATCCGAGCTTTCGGGGGCGATTGTGGTGTCCACACCGCAGGACGTTGCGTTGATCGACGCGCGTAAAGCCATTGATATGTTTAATACGCTCAAGACCCCCGTTTTGGGGCTGATTGAAAATATGTCGCTTTTTGTATGTCCTGATTGTGGGTCCGAACACCAGATTTTTGGCCACGGTGGCGTGGCGGCTGAAGCGGTAAAGATCGGCGTCCCCTTGTTGAGCAGTCTGCCGATTGACCTTGAAACCCGTCTGGCAGGTGATGAGGGTACCCCCATCGCGGCAGGTGATGGCCCAATGGCACAAGCCTATGCCAAGATTGCGCAGGGCCTGATAGAGAGCGGTATGGCTTAGGCTGTGATCTGACGCCGCCGTGATCCGCGCTGTCGGGTTGCCTTAGGTGACTATAACCCCCGACTATAATTAGACCGCCGTACGCAGCCCCGTCGATGCCCGATTGTCTAATGACTGCTTACATACCTTTCCGGTCGAGAAATCTAATACGAGACCAAGCGCTCAGGTGTGAGGCACAACGATCTTGCGGGTTCTGCTCGTGGACGGGGCCATCGCTATAGTGCGCTTTGCATGCTCCGCGAACCCTATGCGCGTGACCAAGCGTCACTTCGCGGTGTCTTTGGCGCATGTAGGGAAACAACACCGTTGGCATGTAGGAAGAGAGGATAGCTTCGCGACCATGGGATTTCGTGGGACGAGGAGAAAATGCTCTTTGTATCGAACAATTATGATTCGGCCAAAATTAGCCGATTAAAGGCCGTTGCCCTTGAAACCAGTTGCAATGAACAGGTGTCGTGTGGAACAAGTCAGGAACACGGCTTGTGGATAACTGTGTGGATTCATTTTTTACGGGAAACCGTGGGAAATTTGTCCCAGTTTAATACTATACTAGATGATGTGTATGTAAGTCAAATTGTAACTATATATACGCAAAGTTATCCAAACTAGTTTGCTAGATCTTGTTTTTCATGCCTGTGCAAAACCAAATGCAGTGTCCCGAAGTGAAAAAAACTGTGGACGCCCATGAATTCCCATGGCATCCCTAGTGCATCGGATGAGGACGAGACACGGGGCACCAAACGACCCCAAGACCAAATA
>TARA_R110002012_G_scaffold188109_5_pt1 | contig 29166 bp, 31 predicted proteins | sample TARA_R110002012 | Tara Oceans TARA_R110002012 (sample SAMEA4396515) | marine metagenome | biome: Westerlies Biome; feature: [DCM] deep chlorophyll maximum layer (ENVO:01000326); material: water (ENVO:00002006), including particulate matter (ENVO:01000060) such as... | depth 40 m | reverse complement strand
TGGATACTTTACTACTTGATCGAAACAAAATTATATACACATGAAAAACTCTTTCTTTTTTCTACTGGCAGTCGTTGCACTTGGGGCGTGCCAACCGACTGGGCCAGGTGTATCCGACGAGGCCATAGTGATTCTGAATGCCCATGTGGTTGATGTCATGTCGGGCAATGTGGAAAGGGAGAAAGCCATTTTGATCGACAGTGGAAGAATTGTAAGTATTGGAGACGGCAGTGAGTTGTCGGCTTTGGTAGGAAGGAAAGATGTTTTTGATGCCGGGGGCAGGTATGTCATTCCCGGCCTTTGGGACATGCATGTGCACATTGAAGGCGAAGACCTTGTGGAGGATAACAGGGCACTGCTGCCACTGTACGTTGCTTATGGAATTACGACAGTGAGGGATTGCGCCAGCGATTTGGGAGAGCTGGTGCTTGCCTGGAGAGATTCTATCAACAATGACCAGCTATTTGGGCCACAGATTTTCACAGCCGGAAGGAAATTGGAAGGGATTAATTCCATTTGGAAAGGCGACCTCGAAATAGCCAATAAAGAGGAGCTGCAGCAAATGCTCGATAAGCTCGATGCATACAATGTCGACTTTGTGAAAATCACGGAAAATACGTTGCCCGGTGATCTGTTTTTGACAAGTGTGAAGGAAGCAAAAAAGCGAGGCTACAAAGTCACCGGACATGTTCCTTATGACCTGTCGGTAGAGGAGCTGGCGGCGGCAGGATTTTCCGCCATAGAGCACGTCAGCTATATGCTGAGGCTTGGTAGCGATGATAGAGCGATTGTGGACAGTATCAAGTCAGGGAAGCTGGAGAGGAGTGAGGCTGGGCATGTGTACAATAGCTCTTTTAATCAAGACAGCGCTTTTGCCGGGTATAAAATGCTTGCCATGCAGGGTGTGGCAGTTACGCCGACGCTTATTGGCGGGAAGCAGCTTGCCTACCTCGACGAAAATGACCATCAAAACGACGATTACCTGAAGTACCTGACCACCAGATTTACTTCCAAATACCAATGGAGAATCGACAGAATGGCCGGCGAAACTTCTGAACAGAAACAGGCAAGAAAAGACCGCTACCAGCTTATTGCGGAGCAGTTGCCTTACCTGCACAAAGCGGGGGTTACGATTCTTGCAGGTAGCGATGCTGCCGCACTCAACACTTTCGTGTACCCGGCGCAGTCGCTTCACGAAGAGCTGGTGCTGTTTCAGGAGGCGGGACTTGAGCCACTGGCGATTTTACAAACTGCAACTGTTAATGGAGCGAAGTTTTTTAATGAGCAGGACAACCTGGGCAGCATCGCTCCCGGCATGCAGGCCGACCTGGTGATCCTTAACAGTAATCCGTTGGAAGACATCAGCGCCACGCAGGATATTTTTGCGGTTGTGAATGATGGAGAATACCTGAGCAGGGAAAAGCTGGACGAGCTACTTCGGCAGGCGCAGGTAATCAAAGACAAGCTCGACAAACAGAGAAAAACAGAATAGGCTTTGCCTGCCTAAACTATTTGCTCAGCTGTTCTTTTGCCTCGACCACTGAACCAACGAAACTAATTCTTCCCTGCCTGTTGCTTTCAAAAATGAAGTCTCGCAGCGCCTTGCTTTCGTATTTCGAAAAGTCGCCCACGATTGCCAGCCTTGCCCGGTAGTTGGAAAACTTTTGCAGCACCTCACCGGCCAGGCCGGTTCTCAGGTCAAAAAAGGCGGCTGCAATATTCTTCTCATGCCAAATGATATTATCGGCTCCCTGGTAAGAACAGTTCGCCAACACATCAAGAGCGTCTTGTGCATCCTTTATGGTCAGTTCATTGGAAATCACTTCCGCTATGTCGACTCCATTATGTTGGCTAATGACAACATCCATTCCTTCATTAAATGTGAAGGTGCAATATAGCAATGTGCTCTATTTTTTCAGGCACCCAATGCCTTCAGTGCTTCGTACACCAAAAATCCTGGCCACACCATCGCTTTCAGAAATCCGACTACGCCCATCCAGAAGCCTGTGGCGTTGGAGATGTAGTAAATGACAGCACCGATAAATCCGAGGCCGTAAACAGCTCCATTGGGCCCATTTCTTTGCATAGATTCTTTCATGACATTAGTTGTTTAAACCACAGTTAATTTCATGAAAGTGCTATTATTAACCAATGATACTTGTCAGCAACAGTCTTTGGGCAATATGATAAATGACATCACACTGTCACCATCCCGAATCAGGTAAATAACGGCTCCGGGAAATTCATCTATTGGCTTCAACAAACTGCGGCAGCAAAACCCTGTTCATAATCGCAAAAGGGAACTTGTCGTCGTCAGAGTTATATGCGCCGCCGGTAAAAGCAGCTACCAGTTTCAGTTCAGGGAACAGCATGAGGTATTGCCCTCCATTTCCTGTGGCGACGGTTTCTTTTTTCAGTTCATCGCCTATTTGGAACGGGATGCTCCACCACAGAAAACCGTAGTCCAGACCGGCAAGGTTGGTTTGCCTTTCTGTCGCTTGTTGTATCCAGCCGGCAGATACTATTTGCTGATCGCTCCAGGCACCATGGTTCATGACCAGCTGCCCGATTTTAGCAAAATCACGGGAAGTCATGTACAGCCGCTTGCCGGACGGAATTATATCCCGACCGGTGGTTGTGTGCCCCCACTGTACGTTTTCGATGCCCAGAGGAGCAAACAAATACTTTTCAGCGAATGCGTCGATAGACATGCCAGAGGCCTGACTCACTACCTCCGCCGCCAATACGACACCCATGCTACAGTAAAGAGCTGAATCACCAGGGTCTCGCACCATGGGCAAATCAAGGGTGTATTGTAACCAGTCTTTTTTCTTATACACTTTGTCCTCCTGGCCTTTCGAGGATTTATCCCAATCGTTACAATCGAGCCCAGTGCTCATGGTGAGCAGGTGGCGGATGGTGATTTGTTCTTTCCTGGCGTCGATGTTTTTCTGTGGCTCAGGGCTTTTCAAGTACTTGAAAATAGGATCGTCAACGCTTTCGATGAAGCCCTTGTCGATGGCAATACCAACCAAAAGTGAGCGGATGCTTTTTGTGGCAGAGCGCAGGTCGTGGGTTTGGTCAGCTTTGTGTTCTCCAAAGTATTCTTCAAGCACCAGCTTTCCATCTTTCACCAGCAGGATGCTGTGGACCTGATGATCCTCGTTGATCATCTTGTTGAAGAAACTAAATAGCAGCGTGGTATCTGCTATCGCCTGCAAAAGGTTTTCCGTCTCCCATCGGTCCGTTTGCTGAGGAGGCACTGCATATTGATACACCTTTTGTCCCACTGCAAAATGAGTGACGAGTAGCAGTCCAAGGGCAGGTAGTAGGTTCTTTCTCATAGGTTGACAGCCTGTTGACGAAGCAAGGACTCCCGGCCAAGGATTATCGTTGCAAATTACCCTATCTCGATATTGTACTTGCCGAGCAGGCCAGGCAATCCCGATACGGAAAACTTCGCCTTTTTTATCTTGTTAACTTCAGGATCCAGCGAATAATTGAAGGCAGTTCGGAAGTCTGCCTTTTCAAGCATGGTGTTACCAAATACAGCTCCAAGCAGGTCGCAGTTGTCGAACACGGCCAGCGATAAATCTGCGCCACTAAAATCAACTTCTTTCAGACCACAATTGACAAACCTTGTTTTCTTTAAATTCAGATTAAAGAACGAAGAAAGGTTAAGCTGACAATCGGTAAAACTCAGCGCCAACAAAAAAGGATTGACGTCTTCGAAATGAAGGCCCAGAAGCTTACAGCCCTTGAAGGTGGTGTCTTTGAAGGCCGTATTACCTAGCTTCGCCATGCTCAGGTCGCAATGCTCAAATACACATTCCATAAAATTGATATGCGAGAGATTGACGCCAGCAAAAAGGCAGTTGGAGAAGTGGCAGGCTTCATAATCGCTGCCCACTAACGGCGCTTCCGAAAAATTGACTCCTTTAAAATGCTTGTCTTCGACAAACCCTTTCGCCATTATCTTTTGTTCTTTAATTACCCGCAGGCTACTCCGTGTGCCGCTTCCCACTTTCACCTCACGAACTTAAAAAGAGCAGCAGGATTTTGCCCGGAAGCAGCCAACTTTTTGAGCCTTGTCAGGTGATTTTTTTTGAATAAAGCGAAAGCTGCTCGCCATTTACCTCAATGCGATCGCTAAACACAAGCCCGAGCTTTTGGACGAGTTGAATTGATGGCCGATTGTGATCCAGGATAATAGCGTGAATTTCTTTGTTTGTTGAAACGCTGAAGAAGTCGTTCAGAAATAGCGAAACGGCTTCAAAGGCATAGCCTTGTTTTTCAAACGCAGGAAGCAACGCAAACCCGATATCGGGCGACTGCAGGTAGTCTCGTTGGATGAGCGTTACTATACCGACCGGCTCTCCGGAGGTGACCAGTTCAATAACCCAGTAGTCAACAGCTGGGTTGCTTTCAATCTTACGGATGTAGGCGTCAGCGTCTTCCCGGCTTTTTACATTTCTCTCGCCTATGAACTCCAGCCAGCCAGGGGAGTTGACGAGTTCAATAATGAACAAAGCATGGGTTGTGTCTAGGGGAGAAAGTTGAATGCGTGGCATGTCATCCCAATTTAACCTTAAAACTGTTTTCTGTAAGCTATTGCTGTGACTTTAAAGAGCCGTTTTAGCATAGAGCAACTTTGCCCGTTGAAGGTCGACGTCGCCTCGCTCTGGGATATGAAGAAAAAACTTCAGTTGCCAGTCCTGCGTTTTCATTGCCTGCTTGCTCTCCGCCAACTCCCACGGAGGATAGACACGCATCCCGAGTTTTCCCCTTACCGGGGGTTGAGAGACAATCCGATGCTTTATCAGTGCTGCTTTCGGGAAAACAAATTGCCCAGAGTGATCTCCTTTTCTGGTGTTGATCACAAAAAAATCAAATGTGTCCGAAGCGCTAAATGGCTGGGTAGGGCCGTTGTCCACTCTTTTCCAGATAGTGACGAACTGACCCGTTTTTTTCGGCGTTTGCTTGGCGTCCCTGCCGATCACCACTAAGGAGTTGACCGTAAAAGTGCAAGCACCATACTCCTTACTCTCGTCTTCCATTTGCAGGTTCGAGAGATGAAGTAAGCACTCATCATACACTCGTTTCTTAATGTCTGAAAAAGAGTTGTTGTCGTGCTTTGATATTGTTTCTTGCAGTGTCATTTAGCCAGGTGTTCACTGTTAATTTTTCAAAGGGATGAAGTTTTCATCATTTCTCAAAGTTAAAGTATCAGGGACAAGATGAAGCGTCCTGACCGAAAGGACCCCTCCAATTTGTTTACGCCCAATGACTTACCCGGCGTGAGGAGTGATGACTACTTTGCCTTTTACACTTCCATTACCAATTCTTTGAAACGCTTCCGGCAGTTCCTCCAATGGATACACTTTGTCGATGATCGGTTTGACTTTGCCTTCCTCAAATAATTTGATGAAAGCGCCCAGGGGCTTATTTGGTTGCTGTATAAGAATACTTAGTCGCTTTTCCTTTGTTGATACAAGGCCTCCCAATAAGCCCACCTGGAAAATGGTACCCAGGTGGCCTCCGATCATGGTATATAACCCGCCGGGTTTCAAGACCCTTTTGTAGTCCGATATCGACCGGGTGGCTATCACATCGACGATCAAATCATATTGCCTGTCTTGTTTAGTAAAGTCTTCTTTGGTGTGATCGATCACACGGCTCGCACCCAGCGATTGCAGCATAGCGTGTTTTTCTGTCAAATCCACCGCCGTTATGTGGGCGCCCAGGCTTTTAGCAATTTGGATGGCAAAAGTGCCCACTCCACCACCGGCGCCATTGATGAGGACACTATCACCAGCTTTTATGGTTCTTTTTTCCGTCAGAGCCTGGAGCGCCATGCCGCCGGCCTGAGGAATGGCAGCGGCTTCTTCAAATGTCATGGAAGCTGGTTTGATAGTCAGCTCCTCTTCTTTTGCGCAGGTGTATTCAGCAAAGCCGCCCCATTTACCGGCAGACAAGTCGCCAAAGACCTCGTCGCCAGGCTTGAACTTTGTGATTTGGGTGCCGGTTTCCACTACCACACCCGCCACATCGGCACCAAGGATGGGGAGTGTTGGCTTGCCCATGCCACTTAGCAACCGGTAGATACGTGGCTTGCCAGTGAGCCTGTCCCAGTCCCATGAATTGAGGGAGGCAGCATGTACTTTCACAAGCACCTCATCATCCTTTGGAATGGGCTTCCCGACGTCCTCCAGCCTAAGCACATCGGAAGCGCCGTATTGGGTATAAATCATCGCTTTCATTCTGAGGGAATTAGAATAACATTGCCTGTTTTCTGCCCCGTCTCCACATAGGTAAAAGCTTCAACCAGTTGCTCCAGCTTGTATTGTCTGTCAATGACAGGTTTCAATTTCCCTTCCTCCATCATTTGCCTGATAAATAGCAGACTCTCCTTTTTATCTGAAGGAATGGGAAACTTCACTTTCTTTTTGCCAAAGAGCGACGTGAGGATCGAATAGAAAATATTTTCACCGTTGCGTCCAAGTTCCGAAGACATATAGACGCCCTCTGTTTTCAATAGGCGCTTGCATTTTCCAAAAGAGCTCTTGCCTACAGCGTCAAAAATGTAGTCAAACTGCTGATCAGTTTTTGTAAAGTCTTCCCTGGTGTAGTCGATCAGCTCGTCGGCACCAAGGCTCCTGACCAGGTCAAAGTCTTTGCCCTGGCACACTGCCGTCACTGTGGCACCGTGGTATTTGCATAATTGTACAGTGGCCGAGCCTATAGCTCCGGTGGCCCCGTTCACCAGTACCTTTTGTCCAGCCTGCAAATTGACTTTGTCAAGAAAATAGTAAGCGTAGTGTGGGCCTTCAATACACGCAGCGGCATCGGCGAAACTGAAGTTGTCGGGGATGGTGCAAATGGCCTTGTCTGCCTGGAATGTTGTGTATTCAGCATGTGAGCTGAGCCCAAGGTCTTCAAAGGCAAACACTCTGTCGCCAGGTTGGAATGATTCAACAGCCTTACCTACTGCCACCACTTCGCCAGCTAAATCTGTGCCTGTGCTCTGCTTGCGTGGTTTGCTTAAACCTGTGACTAAGCGCATAAAAAACGGTTTGGCCCTGAGCATGGCGCAATCAGTCCGGTTGACCGTTGTCGCCATCACTTTTATCAGCACTTCATTGTCTTTGGCAGCGGGCTTCTCACGTTCCGTCAACTTCAGTATTTCAGGAGGGCCATAGTTGATCCAGTTGGCTGCTTTCATTTTGTGATGGTTTGCTTCATTGGCGTCTGCTCAGAATATACCGACATAAAGTTGATATGTGCCGCCAATTCTGATTTTCTCCACAGATGCTGACGATTCTACCTGGCTAGCTGCCAGATGCTGCATGATACATAATCTTGAGTATTTGCCTCAATGAGTACCAGATGCAGGCGAAAAATTACAAATTCAACACCATTAACTTAATACTAAATAGAATAACTTAAAAATAAGTTGACAAACTTAAAATTAAGTTGTAAGCTTGTCTTGCTGATTAACAAAACTCAAAGCAATGGTCACTTTAACTAAGGCAGAAGAGAAGATCATGATGATCCTCTGGGATATTGACAAAGGTTTTATCAAGGATATCCTTGATCAGTATCCCGACCCTAAGCCTCCTTACAATTCCGTTTCGACGATTGTGAGGGTGCTGGTGCAAAAAGAAATTGTAGGCTTTACGGCTTACGGCAATTCGCATCAGTACCATCCTCTGATTTCGAAGGAAGCCTACAGTAAGGGGCAGCTGTCGAGGCTGGTGAAGGATTATTACGACAATTCCCTGAGCCAGGTGGTCAACTTTTTTTCCGAAAGCAAAAAGCTGGACGAAAAGGAGCTGGATGAAGCAATGAAAATGCTGGAAGACTTAAAAAAGAAGAAAAATGGCTGAGCTCATCATGTATCTATTGGAGTCGAGTGCTTTGTTGGCATTCTTCTACCTGCTGTATGTTTTGGTGTTGCGCAAAGAGACTTTTTTCAGTCTCAACCGCTTCTTTCTGTTAGGAATTTTAGCGTTTTCCCTGCTTTTCCCGTTGGTGAGTTTTGATATCAGCCCAACTGAAGTGTCGGTACTTGAGCGGCCCATTGCTGAAATCAGCAAGGCCAGGATGTCGTACTACGAGGCCATGGCTGCCTGGGAGTTTGAAGCACGCAGCGCTGCGGGCTCAACGCAAACTGCAGCCGAGCCTGGTGTGATGGTAAGCACTGGCGTAGACTGGCTGCGCCTGGCAATTAACGGAATACTGTTGTTGTACGCTATAGGGGTGGTGGTCTGTTTGTCGAGAACATTCTGGTCACTGCGCTGGATAAGGAAAGTGATCTCAAGCCATTCATACGAAGAAATGGATGGCATAAAGGTCGTGAAGCTTCCGCAGCCGATCTCCCCATTTTCGTTTCTCAACTATGTGTTTGTCCCCGATTCGCTGGTGGACTCATCGGAGTTCCAGCAGATCCTGGCACATGAAAAAACGCATATTGAGCAGCGGCATTCCGTCGACTTACTTATTGTTCAACTTTTGGCGGCCTTTCTCTGGTTCAATCCGGTGATCTGGCAGCTAATTAAATCCCTAAAAACTACACATGAATACATAGCAGATAAGAAAATAATTACTTCGGGTTATTCCCTGGTTGAGTACCAGACTTTGCTTCTGAAGCAGTTGATCAGCAACAACTCATTCGGGTTGGTACACAATTTCAACTTATCATTTATCAAAAAAAGAATAACCATGATGACTAACAAACAATCAGGATGGTCAGGCAAAGTGAAAGTAGCCATGGCCATAGCAGGCACAGTGCTTTTTAGTGCCATTATTGTGCAGTGCAATTCCAAAATGGATGACGCTGTTTCACTTGAGAAGAGCCTGGCGGAAGCAGATTTGGCTGAGAGCGTTGATTTGCCAACGGTAAAAGCAAACGGCTACAAAGCCAAAAGCAGAACGGATTCTTTAACTTACAACATTGCCGATGACCAAATAACGTGGAAAGGCAAGCATTATGATATTGATGAGTTCGTAGCACTGGTTGGGACATTTAAGCTTTCTGAAAATGGTATGGTGGTTATGAGAATAGACAAAGATCAATCGATGGGGTTGGTTAGGAAGCTACAAACTGCAATGAGAAAAGCTAATCAAAGAAAAGTTCTGTATGTAGCAGAAACGACGGACAAGGCGAGATTTGAAATGCCTTTTCTTTTGCCTCCAACGTCTGACTATGTTAACGACAACAATCCAAGGCAGCCAACTATTGAAGAATTGGCGGCTGAAGGCAAGTTCGACATCTTAAAAATTGATATGGGGAAAAATAGCGGCGAAGCGATTAAGGGAATTGTTTACGACTTCGTACAAAGCCACGTAACAAGGGGCTCAACCAACTATGTGGTAAGCGCTGGTTTTGATGATGACGATACCTATAATGATTATTTGGTAACCCTTTGTCATATCCAACAAGCTTTCGACCAAATCTATCAGGAAAGGGCACAAGAAATGTTTGGAAAAGATTTTTATACTCTTGAATTCGGTAAAAGCGAATACAATGCTGTTCGCCAGGATATCCCAAAAGCGATATCAATAGCTGACAGATAAATACAAAAAGACAGCATTTAGGGGCCTGTAAGCAATTTCATTAAAGGCCATTTAGAAGTCCCTCAGACCTGCTGCCAGGGTCTGGGGGATTTCTCTCCGCCAACTGGTAGATCGAAATGACCACCTCATACTAGCTTAGCTGTTCAAAGAAAATCCTCTCTTATCGGTGCAAATCCATCCACCAATGTCACTTTTTCGGTCAAGGTCTGTATGCAGTGATTGAGGTTGGAGGCCACTTTGAAAACGTCTCCTTGATTCAGCAAGTATTCCCTATCCTCAATGAATAGCTTCAAAGAGCCCGCAGCCACATACGAGATTTGCTCATGTGGGTGCTTGTGGGGCGGGTCTGGCACAGTCATCGGGCCATTGGTGAATTCTATGACCGTCATCATTAGTTTGTCGAGGTGGATGACCTTTCTGTGTAAAGAGGAATTCGAACCGATCTGTTCAAATCCGGAATCGTTTTTTACTACTTCCATTATGCTTTTTGATGATAAAAACTAATACTGCAAGGCAACAGGTTCACGCCGTTACTTCCACTGAAAGGCGAAGTACTCGCAGCTTCCGTTGGTCAGGTTCTTGAGTGCATGAGGAACATTTGAACCCAGATAAACAAGCGACCCTTGTGGTGCATCGATTAGCTGCCCGTCGATATGCATTTGTGTATTGCCTTTCATGATCACAATGATCTCTTCCACAAAGTGGGTGTGTGGCGCATGGCTGTCCTCGCCTTTGTTCAGCGAGGTCACGTGCATCTCGAAATTCTCGGTAGCGCTGGTAGCCCGGTCAAAATAATCACGGCGGGTGCCTTTTCCTGTAGGTTTGGCTTCGGTGTCGCTGTAGCTGATTAGTAGTGACCCACCGTTGGCTTTTCCACGGGCAGCGTCATGCGGCTCCTTGTCGTGATAGCGCATGATGTAGTAGGTAGCGGGAGTGGTGCCTGCGTTGGTCATGCCATGCTGCTCTCCGGCCTGGATCAGGGCGATACTGCCAGGGCCCATCACCTTGCTTTGGTCGCCCACGGTTACTTTTACCTGACCTTCTTTGATGATCACCAACTCCTCGTCGTCATGAGAATGAGGAGCATGAAAAGCCAGCCCAGCGCCCACGGACGTGGTGTGAAGCTCCAGGTACTTTAGGTGGTCAGTCGATCCTTCTGCTATCTGCCGACGTTCGCCGTTTTTGCTGGTTTCTACTGGCAGCTCGTCCCAGGTGTAGACTTTGGAGCTGAGTTTGGTTTCCTGTGAGAAGGCAGGTGTAGCCAGTGCGGCAATGAAGATACACGCTGCCGCTGAATGGATTAGTTTTCTTGTTAGGGGTTTCATCCTAAAAAGATAGGGATAAGAATTGAGAAATAAGCGTTTTGAATACTGTAGGCCTTCAATAAACCATCCTCGGTGTCTTTTTGTAAACGGTGAGGCATAGGTTCAAGTAGAAGATATCTCCGTTCCGATATGGCAGAGATTCCGTGTTCAGCGATGGATCTTTTCTTCTCTTCTTTCTATTTGGCTCCCGTGAGCGCACCGCCATCGATAGGAATCACCGCTCCGGTCATCCATGAAGAAGCGTCGGACGCAAGAAACAAAGCAAGGCTGGCTATGTCGCCGGGCTGGCCTAGCCGCTGTAAGAGTGTCGACTTGCCCGCATTCTCAACTGCGGTTGCTGGGTCGGGGAATGCTTTGGCAGAGTCGTGGATCAGCGGAGTGTCTACCGGGCCAGGGCACATGATATTTACCCGCACGTTGGGACTGTAGTCAACGGCCACCTGCCGGGCAAGTGCCACCAGGCCGGCTTTTGATGCACAGTAGGCTGGGTGGTTGGGGAAGAATTTGAATGCAGCAATGGAAGCATTCACCACCACGGAAGCGCCCGGCTGCTTTATCATTTCGGGAAGCGCATATTTCAGAAGGTAGAAGGCCGAGCTTAGGTTCACATCCAGCGTTCGTTGCCAGAATTCGATGGGCAGCTCTGTCACCTTGCCGAGTCCCAGGTCGCCGGCGTTGGTGCATACAATATCTAGTTGCCCAAATTCAGACAAGGCTCTTTTCACCAGCGCCTCATTAACGGCAGGGTCGGCCACATCTCCTTTTACGAAAATCGCTTTGCCCGCCTGGCCCTTAATTTCATCTACCAGCGCCCTGCCAGCCGTTTCTTTTCTGCCACTGGCTACCACGTTGGCTCCTTCTTTTGCATAAGCCAGTGCTATGGCCCTGCCCATGCCGCTGGTGGCTCCGGTGACGATGGCTGTTTTTCCTTTGAGTTGCATAATCTATTCTTGGGATTAGATATTGTAGAGAAAACTCAGGCTCTAATAAAAGACTCAAATCAAGGCAGTAAATCACCTTTACGCTGTGGCAGATTAGAGCCAACTGCCTGTATGTAGGCGGTTCGTTTCTAATCCAGACTTTGTTTTCTAATTTCTTGTTAGTCCTCTAGCCGGACAGGCTGTTACTTTTCCTTGCCGTTCCCGGATGGGATGAAAAGTAACCAAAAATCATAGAAAAATTAACGCACAAGCCAACTACCCGCAACCTGCCGCCATTTTTCTCCTCCCCTCCATATTGGGCGCCCCTTCTTTCGATATTTGGTATTCAAGAGAACGCTTTCAATCTGTTTTTTTTGTCTTTGCCGGTTCAAAACAAAGGGAACAATGCTGCTTAAATTTGCGCCTCCCCTGTTCAAAGAAAACCAAAATATTTATGACCATCGCTTGAAAATAATCGTTAACTAATTATCAATTTTGCTGGTGTTGTCATTTGACAGTATGTACAGAAGCGTTGCAGCCTTGTTTTTGCTCATTGTCATGGCCTTTTCTCAAGGGGCCAGTGCCAACGTTTATGAGTCGAGCATAGCGTCGAAGCACGCACTTCTTGCCAGTGGTCATACCGACTACCTTCAGCCTTATGTTGCGGTTTTCGATGCAGGCACAGGTGCTGGTTTCGTAAAGCTTCCCGTCTCCAAGTTCCCTGGTCTTCAGGGGGTCATTGTCGCTGACGAAGCAGCGCTTACAGGATTCCGCTTTGTTAGCCTCTCCCATACTTCCGATCATGACAAAAAGTGGATCACCGAAGTGACCGCTCTTTTGTACCCCGCCCACGAGTTTTCATAAAAGTACAATTAGTTACCCTCAGGTAATCTTTCGGGAGCTGGTCTTTCGAAAAAAGCATTGTTCTACCCTTTATTGAAAATAAATCATGGAATCTCAAGAAATAATCATGTATGTGGTGATCATCATTGCGTGCGTTGCACCAGTGGTGTGGTTTGCAAGAACAGCCTCAAGTAAAGGCAGGCTCATTTTAAAAAGCATCAAAGTTGTAACTGGAAAGCTTCCCGCCCAGTATGATGTATGGACAGACAGAGGGATGGCTTTTGATGCGGCCAACCACCGACTGGTGTTTGTCAACAACAGCCAGCCTGAGGTCATTACTCAGGTCATTCAGTCCGACGAGATTATTGATGCGCATGTGCTGGTCAATGGAAAAAAGGCAGCAGACAGCAAAAAGACCATTGATCCAGCGAATGTGAACACTATTGTGCTCCAGCTTATTTGCTCCTCCAAAGACAATGGGGAGATATTGCTCACCTTTTTTGATGTAAGCTCAGACGGGCCTTTTCACGCCAACATTCACTATCAGCTGGCTCGCAAATGGAAGAAAACCATTTTGGAACGTCCTGTGCTAAACCATGCTTAGTGCAGAGTAAATAAAGGTATTGAAAGCCAATAGACCACATGATGACCAGGAAATTTGTGCCTTGGTTGTTATGTGGTTTTTCTTTTGAGCATAGCCTTCGCCGCACCGGGCATCCAAAATATGCCACCCACCCAAAGGTATTCCCACTGGCTACTTTTTAGCAGGCAATTCTTCTTGAATCGACTACTTTTCCAGTCGAACTTAATTTCACTAATATGTTGAAGAGGATACTATTATTCACGTTGGCGGCCGGGATGGCTTTGCATTCCCAGGCGCAAAAGACATTGATCCAGTGTGGCACGCTCATCGACGGTGTGAGTGACTCTCCCAGGTCGCAAGTGACAGTGACGATTGAAAACGACATGATTGTGGCAGTGGAGAACGGCTACAAAGCAGGAAGCAAAAATGACAAGGTGATTGACCTGAAGGCTTACACGGTGCTGCCAGGCTTCATCGATATGCATGTGCACATGGAAAGCGAGGCCAGCCGGGCCGGTTATGTGAAGCGGTTCACGCAGAATGAAGCTGATAAAGCTTTCGAAAGCACTGTATATGCAAAGAAAACGCTGATGGCAGGTTTCACCACCGTGCGTGACTGCGGGGGCTCCGGAGTGAATATTTCTCTGCGTAATGCCATCAATGCGGGCACTGTAGACGGCCCAAGAATTTATACGGCGGGGAAAACCATCTCGATTACCGGTGGCCATGGCGACCCAACCAATGGACTTCCCTTTGATAAAATGGGTGATCCGGGACCAAAGGAAGGCGTGGCTAACAGTCCCGAAGATGGCCGCAAGGCAGTGCGTCAGCGCTATAAGGATGGCTCCGATTTTATTAAAATTACTGCTACTGGTGGTGTACTTTCAGTGGCCAAGGACGGCTCGGGCCCATCCTTTACACTGGACGAAATAACAACGATCGTGGAAACTGCCACCGATATGCAAATGCATGTAGCTGCGCATGCCCATGGCATAGAGGGTATGCAAAGAGCTATCAAGGGAGGTGTGACCACCATTGAGCATGGCACCTATATGGATAAAGAAACAATGGATCTGATGAAACAGTACGGCACCTGGTACATTCCGACCATCATTGCGGGTGTTTCTGCCGCTGAGAATGCGGAGATTCCAGGCTTCTATCCAGCCATAGTTGCCGAAAAAGCCAAAACCATTGGCCCGCTGATTCAGGGAACCTTCGCTGAAGCCTACAAGGCGGGCGTGAAAATTGGTTTCGGTACTGATGCCGGGGTATACCCTCATGGAAAAAACGCCCGTGAGTTTGAACTTATGGTAGGTGGTGGCATGAAGCCCATGGAAGCGATTATGGCAGCGACCTCAATCAATGCGGGTATTCTGGAAAACGAAAAACTCGGAACAGTGAAAGCAGGAGGCTTCGCTGACATCGTTGCGGTGAAAGGCGATCCTTTGAAAGACATCAAAGTGCTACAGGATGTGAAGTTCGTGATGAAAGCTGGTGCTGTTTACAAAAGCGAGTAAATTTTAGCTTCAAAGGAAATTAAAAGATGGGGAGAAGCGTTGATTGGATGTTATTTTTGATAAACGCTTGCGCCCCACTTTTATGAAAAAGTATCATATTTTGGTTTTGGTCATTGGATTGCTTGCGATGGTCGCTTGCAAAGACGAGGAGATTGACCCCGCAGCTCTTACAGGAAAAAGTGTCACATATTCGTTATTTACAGGAGCTCAGGACTGGGGCTACCAGGGTGACGCAACATTAGCTGAAAGAAACGACGGTAACACCTTATTGACAATTGAGCTTACAGGGCCCTCAGGCACGACCCAATTTCCAGCTCATTTGCACTACGGTGCTTACAGCCTGGAGGCAGACATGGCAGCTATGCTCACCCCTGTGGATGCAGCTACAGGAAAAAGTGAAACATTACTTACTCAGCTAGCCAACGGCGACGAGATTTCATATGACGAGCTTATCAATTTTGATGGGCACATCAAAGTGCATTTGGGTGACGGCGACAACAAAAGCGTGATTCTTGCCTATGGAAACATCGGCAGCAACCCTGCTACTGCCAATGCGGCTAATGTAGCCAATTGTGCCAGCTGGTAGACTCGGCGGATGTTTTTTGGGTTGGATAATTAAAGAGGTTACTCTGTGCGTCAGCTGACGCACGGAGTAACCTCTTTAATTTAGGATCTGCTTTTCACATTGTCGGACAGGATTTCCGCTGCCAGGTACCAGTATCCTTGCGGGTTTCGCCTCCAAATTCTGACGAAATAGCCTTTTTCTTTCATCAACGCATTTATTTCATAGCTGCCGTAGCTATACCCCAAATCCTGCGAAACTGACGTGCCAGAATCGATGGTGGAAAAAATGGCAGCGCCTTTCATATAGGGCGACGCTTCTGAAGATATCCAGGATAAAAATGAACGTTTGTTATAGAAGGGGTGAAACCCATTGATGGTTGACAGGAGATTAGTCGAGGCCATTTTTTGGTAGGCCGCTTTGATGCCATTAGTGGCCATCACGTTGAACAGGTAGTCTGCTTCCTCCAGACTCTCTGCTTTGCTTTTGCCATTGTCAGCTTCCCTTTTTCTTATATCATATTCAGCGCCGAACACATGCTCAGGGCCCGCTGCAGGAGCCGTCGTGCCCAGGTCAAGCAGTACTTTCCACTCCCCCGAAGGCTGCTTTTTCCACACTGAAAAGAAATAACCGTATTGTGGAGGCTGGCCATTTGAAGTGTTTGAAGTAATTCTCCACGGGCCGGTGTTGAAGCCGAGGTCGCCTCCAATGGACGTCGCCCCATGGTAAGGCTCCCAGTAAAGTGTGCTGGCGGCGGGTTTGGGAGAAGGGATTTTTGCCGAGTTAACTTCCTGAGCGTTTTTTGGGTGTGGTTGGAACACCAGGCCATCAGGTGCGAAAAACTTGACCCATGCCTCAGGCAGGCCATTGTCACCACAAAAAGCTGCAAAGTCCCTTTCCACTTGAATAAGCCCCTCGACGGAATCCTGTGCCGCTGTTTTTTGTGGCAACGCAAGCAAGGCAACAAAAAATATCACGTTCGATACTGACGCTACTTTCACGTGCATATAATTGAGTTTGAAATCAATAAACATCTATCCGCCAATTACCCTTAACCCTATTTATCGCAAACTGCTATTTCCCGTATTTTATCAGGCACACTAACTATTTGATTCGCCAGGGTTACATGTTTCCCTGGGCGCTTCATGTATGAATATAGCTAATTTATTCGTTGATAATTAGTTTGTAAACCTAAATTAAGTGGCAGTTGACGGGTTGTAAAGAACCTAACCGCAAGCTGCAACGTTATCGCTGAACGGTTACTTTTTTGGCCGGAAGTTTATAAATTGGCAAAGTAATTTACTTGAATATGAGTTTTAGGATAAAGACATCTGTAGTTCTATTGGCGCTTTTCGTGGCATTTGCCTCATTCAATATGCCCGAAAGAAAAACCGAAGAAGGAGGCATTAAGTGGATGACCTTCGAAGAAGCGGTTGCTGCGAACAAAGTGGCGCCTAAAAAGATATTCATTGATTTATACACTGACTGGTGTGGGTGGTGCAAGGTAATGGACAAGAAAACCTTTTCTGTTGAGGCTATTTCGTCCTATGTCAATGCCAACTATTACGCAGTGAAATTCAATGCGGAGCAAAAGGAAGATGTGATTTTCGATGGACACACCTTTAAGTTTGTTGCCAGCGGTCGCAATGGCTATCACGAGCTCGCCGCCACACTTACTCAAGGCAAGCTGAGTTATCCAATGGGCGTTTTTATGGATGAGGAAATGAGAATACTCACCCTATTGCCAGGCTTTCAGGAAGCCAAATTTTTCGACACAGTTATTAAGTATTTTGGTGAAAACGGCCATAAAAAAGTTTCCTGGGAAGAGTGGCAAAAGTCTTACCAGTCCAATTTGTAAGAACTTTCGGATTTTTCGACCTTTTTGTACCTGAACGGCTTGGTTCATCAATGGTTCGTCACCATGAAATACCCGGATAACCTTCTTCACGAACCCATCTACGCTAAATTCACATACACGGCTCCCGGAGTTTATGGTATTCATTAATCCAATATCTGGTGCGCTTTGTGGTCAAATTCCTCTAGTTTTATGCCTCACTAAGGGAGCGAGAAGATGATTGTAGCAGGCTATGTTGCGGCTGTTTTTATTGGACTGGTGTTGGGCTTAATAGGGGCAGGAGGTGCTGTGCTTGCTGTGCCAGTTTTGGTCTATCTTTTTGGTATCGACCCAATGCTGGCAACTGCCTACTCGTTATTTATTGTCGGCGTTACATCCTCTATTGGGGCGGCAATTCGGTACAAGCTCATTATCATGCACCTCCGCATTGCGATGCTGTTTGCTGTGCCCTCGCTCACCACCATCTTCCTCACCCGCATGTATGTGATTCCGGCCATCCCTCCCGTGATTTTTGAAGTCGGTGGATTTCAGCTTACCAAAGGGGTTATGTTGCTGTCTGTTTTTGCCATCGTGATGTTTTTCAGTGCGTTTTCCATGATTCGCAATGAACAACCCGAAGAGGAAGCAGGCCCAACAGTGATTACCAATTATTTTGTACTCGTTCTAAGAAATGCAGCCATAGGTGTGCTCTTTGGATTGGTGGGAGCAGGCGGGGGCTTTCTCATCGTGCCCGCTCTGGTAATTGTGATGAAGCTGCCGATGAAGCATGCCATTGGCACATCACTTTTCATTGTAAGTATTAATACGCTACTGGGTTTTCTCGGCGATGTGGCCAATCAGGCAATTGACTGGCAGTTTCTTGCGGGTTTTTGTGGTATTTCAATTGCCGGGATGCTATTTGGAACTTTCCTCGGTAAGAAAATAGATGGCAAACACTTGAAAAAGGGTTTTGGCTGGTTTGTACTCACTATGGCTGTTCTGATTTTTGCTAAGGAGCTCTTTCTTTCCTGAGGGTTTCAAACTAAAGATGTACCTACACGAACTATTTTGAGGAAGAACCGTTATTTTCGAATCTGCGAGAAGAATGGAATTCCGGACAATAACACCTTCTTGCAGCAACTTCAACACCTGAAAGAGTAACTTATGATGGAATGGTTAAAGTCGCCATGGCCGTGGTACGTGGCGGGCCCATTGATTGGGCTGATTACCCCTGCTTTCCTTTTGCTGGGAAACAAGACCTTTGGCATATCGTCGTCCCTGCGGGATATCTGCGCTGCGTGCTTCCCTTCCGGGATTGAGCTTTTTAAATACAACTGGAGGGAACGCACCTGGAACCTGGTTTTTGTTGCCGGGATTGTGATTGGCGCATTTCTTTCCAGTCATTTTCTTTCTGACGGATCACCTGTTGCTATTTCTGATTCTACAAAGAGTGAGCTAATGGCCCTCGGCATTTCCGACTTCCAGGGCCTGGTACCGATAGAACTTTTTTCGTGGTCCAACCTATTGACAACCAAAGGATTTGTTTTTATTATTCTTGGTGGGTTTCTGGTGGGCTTTGGTACCAGATACGCCGGAGGATGCACCTCAGGCCACACCATGTTTGGCCTTTCTTATTTTCAGATGGCTTCCCTTGTGGCTTCTATTAGCTTCTTTGCCGGGGGCCTCATTATGACTCATTTCCTGTTTGACTTTCTTTTTTAAAACCACACCATGAAAAATATCAGGTATTTGTTTTTAGGGATCGTGTTTGGTGTTATTCTAACCAAGGCTGAGGTTATTTCCTGGTTCAGGATTCAGGAGATGTTTCGGTTTCAATCCATACATATGTATGGAATTATTGGATCAGCAGTAGTGGTAGGCGCAGTACTGGTGTTTATCATCCGGAGACTTTCCTTGAAAACAATAGATGGAGAAACCGTCACCCTTCCGGCCAAGAGAATGGACAAGGGGGTAGTGATTGGTGGCACAATTTTCGGCCTCGGCTGGGCATTGACTGGTGCTTGCCCGGGTCCGCTGTATGCTCTGGTCGGAAGTGGAGCCACGGTGATGATAGTAGGGCTTGCCAGTGCCCTGCTAGGCACATGGACGTATGGAGCTCTCCAAAAGAAGCTCCCACATTAAAAGGAATGGATTAATACAGAATCTCACCCTCAGCCGAATCCAAAGTGTTCTTTAGCAATACTTCTGAGGTTTGACTCAGACAATGGTTTAATGATGAACCCGGTTACTGATTTATAAGACAGTGCTTTCTCTTTGTCCTTTACATCTACTGAGGAAGAAAGGATAAAAACCTTGCAGTTTTTGATGAAACTGGATCCTGCTTTTTCTATCCCCTCAATTATTTCCCATCCATCAAGCAAAGGCATGTTGATATCAACCATTAACATGGTCGGATAACTTTCCTCGGTCAGTTGTTTGGTTAGGTAGTCAAGCCCTCTCTGGCTGTTTGTGAACTGTTTAATCTCGTCAGTACATCCGATGTTTTCCAGCGCTTTGCTGCAGAGAAACTGGAAAATTTCATCATCATCAATTATTACCACTCGCTTCATAGAGAACCAGAAAATGTGTATTCAATTAGTTTGTACTATTGATTTTTTAAGAAATGATGGACAGCAAATTGACACCTTCTTATAACAATCGGTGTTCAATGACTGTTCACTAATCTAACTGAAAGGCTGAATTATTTGTATGTATCTACTTTAAATTTTAACGAACGCTTATAGGGAGTAGATTTTGATGGAGAAGAAGATTTTCACTTGCTCTTTTGGTTAATTATGTGCCGAAAAAGCTAAGCTGAAATACGTTATTATTAGCAAAATTATCGCTGATAATAACATTAAATATACCAATTTGTTCGGACGAAAGTTGCCTGGTGGCTGTAGTTTGTTTTAGACGTATTTAGATATAGCCAGCCACTTTGTAACTAATGATACCGACCCACTCTCGAATCAGCACTTCCCAAATGCGGAGGCTGTTGCTGGACGGAATTATTAAATCCAAAGGACTCCATTCCCATGGGCGTGAGTAAAGATCGGTGCTGAATGCCATAGGCTGGAGCCCAACCTTGTTGAAACATGCCAGTGATCGCCGCATGTGAAAAGCAGAGGTGATTAACAGAAACGGCTTTTCTGGCCAATATTTTCTAATAAGCTCAGCACTGTAAAGCGCATTCTCTCTGGTGTTGCGGGAATCACCCTCAACGAAGAGGTGGTCGGGGGAAACACCAGCCACTAGAGCGGTTTGTTTCAGTCCCTCCGACTCGGATACTTCCTGATAAAGCAGAGAACCAGAACCACCTGTGATCAGGATGTTATCTATTTTGCCTTCATGGTAGAGCTGAATAGCGTGAATGATCCTATCTGCCCCCTTGTCGAAGTGTACCCTGTCTTTTGGCTCTTGCATAGGGTTGGTTACACCTGTGAGAACAACTCCTACGGCAACGGGCTCTGGAAGACTGCTGATCAAAACAGGCCTCACTTCCCACAGCTTCATGGCCAAATTAGAAATGGCAGGATTGGTGAAAAAGATTAGTAGAGAAAGCCCAACGAGCCTCAACCTTTTTTTCCATCCTTTTTTTTTAATGAAATAAGGCAGCAACATGCAGAGCATTATCCAACTGACGGGCGTAAGCAACCAGCTAAGTATTTTGGAGAGGATGAAAAACATGGGTTTACTTGTGGTCTTCGCTTAGTTCAAGTCCATAATTAATGCCTTTTTCAACTGCTGGAACGCCTTCTGTCATCCAAAGAGGGGCAGGGGCGTCCATCAGGTAATAGTCGAAATACTGTTGCATACGTGTAGTCCAGTCTTTTCTGTTAGGATACCTCAACGGCCAGTGTGGCTGGTCGTTGTAGGAGATCATCCAGGTGGGCTTTCCAAGCCTTTTGAGGGCTGAAAACAATTCTATACCCTGGTACCAGGGAACATGGCCGTCGGCGTCGTTGTGCATGATCAGCAGCGGTGTGTTGACCTTGTCGAGCCAGAATAATGGAGAGTTTTCCAGGAACCTTAACGGGTACTCCCATAGCGACCCACCTATCCGGCTTTGGGTGTGTTCGTATTGGAACATCCTACTCAGGCCGGTTTGCCAGCGAATGCCGCCATAGGCACTTGTCATGTTTGGCACAGGGGCGCCTGCTTCGGCTGCTTTGAATAGCTGTGTTTTGGTAACCATATAGGCTATCTGATATCCACCCCAACTATGGCCCTGTACGCCTATTCTATCCTTGTCGACAAAGCCCTGCGATATGAGCGATGTAACGCCAGGCATGACGCAATTGATTGCGCTTTCGCCAGGGTAGCCAATTTTGTAAACAATGTCTGGCACAAACACCACATAGCCCCTTGATGTGTAGAAGGTGAAGTTGATGATTGACCTCCCAAACTCAGGAGTGATATGATTGTGAAAGTTATCAGCATTTTGCTCGTAGAAATAGACCATCATCGGGTACTTTTTCTTTGGGTCAAAGTTGTCTGGTTTAAAGAGCATCCCTTCCAGCGGAATGCCGTCGAGTGACACCCAGTTGAACAATTCTTCCGTTCCCCAAAGGAAATTCTGCTGCTGCGGATTTACGTCGCTTATTTGTTCTACGTTCGAGAATTTGTTGTTGGTGAGCTGCAGGTTGGGAAACTCACGGTAGGTTTCCCGGGTAAAGAGCCACGTGTCAGCATTTAAAGCTTTCTTTTCAAATTGAAGTTGGGCATCTTCCATTATCAACTGTGAAGGAGCGGCGCTTCCTTTGAGCTTAAGCGCAAAAAAGCCGTGTTGTTTTTTCTCATTCTGAAAGCCTTTTAGAATGATCTCAGCATTGGCTTTGATCGACGTTTCCTCGGGGTCAGTTTTCACATAGCGATAAGTAACGGAAGTTTCCCGTCCGTTGCGGGTAATCCGCTCTTTGGTGGCAGGGTTCAAGGGATCAATTTTCCATATATCAAACCTGTCGTAAACGAGGATGTGGCTGTCGTTCTCCAACCAGCCAGCGATGCCATAAGGAGAAGGGAAATTGGGCGAGTCGTTTTCCTCATCCGAAAAAAGAACTTTTGAGTTATCGGTTAGCTTACGAATGGTGCCGGATGTCATTTCCAAACTATACCAGGCGCTATCGGCTACATCGTACCAGTACCCGAACTTGCCGGCGGGTGAAATATTCTCCATCAACCGGGCCTTTTTCTTTGCCAGCTTAGCAGCACCAGTGTTGATATTGATAATGTAAATGTCCTGATTGATGGGTGATCCTTCCCACTGAGAAACCACCCGGTATTCAGCTGATTCGTAGCCTCCAAGTGCAAAGTTGCCAACACCTTCCTTCGTTATTTTCACCTCCTGCAGCTGGAGGTTTCCCAGTTGCACGGGTTTTTTGGTGTCAAAATGGTATACGGCCAGATAGCCTCTTTTGAGTTGGTCGTCCGACAGCACTTTCTGCCTTGGCTGCAGATAATCATCTTTGTAATGCCACACGTCCACTTTGGCTTTTTCTTCATCCAGCAGCGTAGTGTCTCCCACAAGAGGCTTGGGTTGGGTGCCAAAAAACAGCCGCTTATTGTCATCGCTGAACTTCAAGTCCTGAGGGGCCATTTGCCACTCTTTCATCAGAAAAGGATCGTCGGCTTTTACGATCACCCTGCCGCTGTCCTGGCCCGGCGTCCATTGGAAAAGGCCATACGTTTGAAAGGGTTTTTTCAACGTGTCGCTATCAAAAAGGAATGCCAGTCTGCTACCATCGTTTGACAGCCTGAGGCCATCGTATTTACCCTTGCTGCGAAACACCGGTTTCATGGCCAGGTCGTTCTTGCTCACTGTATAAATGCCTGGCGAAAAGCCTTTGTCGTCACCAGTTGACTGAAAGGCCAGTCTGCTGCCGTTTTCGCTGAACTCGTAGCTGGTTACAAATGGGTAAGTCTGGTGGGTGCCATCTGCCAGCTTAAGCACATGCAGTGTGTAGCCGTTATCGTCGCTTACTTTTTTCGCTTTTTTTGACGTCGAGTCTTTCTTGTCTGGTTTCGCTACCGACAAATAGGCCAGCCACTCGCCGTTCTTTTCTGGAAGTTTAAAGGATTTTACTTCTGCTATTTTTTCAAGGGAACCATCGGAGAGTTTGTAGATGGCCAGGGAGTCTTTTGGTAGCTCGTCTTTCTTTTTCTTGAGCCGTTTCAAGGCCCTAACCGAGTCCAGCTGTGGCTCCACCAGGGCGATGAGGTGCTTTGAGTCGAAAGTGAATTTTGGCCTGCTGCCTCGGGGAATGATAAAGTCAGCTTTGGCGCTGAGATTTTTAATAACGAGGGTATTGTCACCTTCATCGGGGCCGAAAATGTATTCGGCCCATTTGCCATCGGGCGAAAGGTCTTCGGTTTTAATTTTTTTCCAACCGGCCACATCTTCGTGTGTCAGCGCTCTCTTTTGAGCCAATAGATCAGAAGTGCCAAAAGCTACTGCCAGGCACAGACAAATTTTAAAACTACGGTACATCATTTTCTTGGTTTTCGCATAGAGGGGACTCTGCTGAATCCCTTCATTACTTTTTTGGGTATATCAAAATAAAGGGTGATGATAAGGATGATGCTCATCGCCCAGATAATGGCAGCGTTGAAGTACAGCGTGGGGTAGTATGTTCCCAGAAAGTGCTTTTCCGGCACAAAGAACCCAGCCCTGAAGTCAAATGGGTGCAACGGCTGCGGCCTGCTATAAATAGGGTATATTTTTTGGATAAGGTGGCCTCTTTTTTCAATGATTCTTTCTTGCACGGCGGTGTTTTTCACCATCTGACCAATGCTTTCATTTTCGTACTCATTTTTCAGTGCAATATACTCCTGTCTCTCCTCATCGGTTTTCGTAAGTGACTGAACTGTTTCATCCTTTTCTTTGAAAGCCTTATTGTACCGATTGTTGTAGAACTTTCTCATGGCTTTCATGAAGTCCATACTCTCCTCAAAAGTGACTTCATCGAAGTCCTTTATGTTCAGCTTTTCGTAGGATGGCAGTTTGTCGTAGCCCACCATACCGAGTTCCTTGCCCAGCTCGTTGCGGAGCAGGGCAAATCTCTCCTCGAGGGAAGCTGCATATTTCTCTTTATCAGTTACATTATGACAATACTCCAGTGCTGCTTCCAGCTTGGGAGCCCAATACACTGTTTTATATTCCGACTGGGCCATGTCTCTATCAAACTGGTAGAATTGGCTGGTGAAGGGGTTGTCTTTGTACTGGGTAACCGCCAGGGCCTCAAAAGCCCACCGGGAGGCCATTATTTCACCAATGACCGGCACTTTAGTGTTATTGGCAAACGTTGGGTTGAGCTTGTCGAAGTTCACCACCACACCGCTTAAAATCAGCTGTGGAATGAGCAGGATGGGAATGATAATGTAGATAGTGATAGCCGAATTGAAGGCGGATGATATGTTCAGTCCCAACACGTTGGCAAAGCACGATACTGAAAAAAGCACCAACCAGTACGACCAGGTCATACTGTCAATCTCGAGGATCCAGTCGCCTATGAGCACATAGAACAGTGTTTGGATGGCAGAGAACGAAAAAAGTATCAGGAGCTTGGAAACCAGGTAGCTCATTCTGCTCAGATGAAGGAAGGCCTCCCTTTTCAGGATTTTACTGTCTTTAATGATCTCTTCGGCGCTTACCGTGAGCCCCATGAATAGCGCCACAATCACACTCATGAAGAAAAAAGCCACTATGTTGAGGTTCTCATAGAAGCTGTATGATTTGGCGGGGTCGTAGTACCTCACGATGTAGGCCAGGAGGGCAGCCAGCAGAGGTGCCTCAAGCAAATTAATGGCCAGGTATTGCTGGTTGGAAAACTTGGATAAGAGGTCTCGTGTAGCGAAGATTCTTACCTGCTTAAGCCGGTTGGGTATACTGAGCGTTTTTTCGGGCAGCGATGGTTCTGATTTAACTTTGGGCAGTGTAATGTGCTTTTTGAAAAAGCTGTACCAGTCCAGGGGTTGGAACTTTCGTTTGTCAGTAACGTGCCCGTACTCATTCACCACCTTGGTTTCGATGATGTTGAAAATTTGCTCGGGATTAACGTTGCCGCATTCAACGCATTCGCCTCGCTCCGCATCTACCAGGTTCACAATGTTTTTGAAGTAGATCACTGCATCCACAGGGTTGCCATAGTAAATCTGGTAGCCACCCACGTCGAGGATCACCAGCTTGTCAAACATTTTGAAAATCTCCGACGATGGCTGGTGGATGACCACAAATACCATTTTCCCTTTTAGCGAGAGCTCCTTCAGCAGGTCCATGATGTTCTCGGAGTCTCTTGAAGACAGCCCACTGGTTGGTTCATCCACAAAGAGCACAGACGGCTCCCGGAGAAGCTCCAAGCCAATATTCAGCCGCTTACGTTGTCCGCCGCTGATTGTTTTTTGAAGAGGAGAACCCACTTTTAAATCCCTGGTTTCGATAAGGCCCAGCGATTGGAGCGTTTTTATGACTAGCTCGTCAATTTGTTCATCGGTTTTGTCGGTAAAGCAAAGCTTGCCTGCATAAAAGAGGTTTTGATAAACTGACAACTCTTCTATCAGCAGGTCGTCCTGTGGCACATAGCCAATAACACCTTCTATCTTTTTTCCATCCTTGTGTACATCGATACCATTGATCAGCACTGATCCCTCAGAAGGTTTTTCTGTACTGTTCAGCACGTTCAGCAGCGTGGATTTGCCAGCGCCGCTGCCGCCCATTAAGCCAATGAGTTTTCCGCCATCTTCTGCAATATTGATATTTTGAAGGCCCAGCTTGCCATTTCTGAACTTAAAGGACACGTTGTCTGCCTGAAAGCTGATTTTGGTAGAGGCCGTTTCGTTTCTGAATTTTGAAACGACATCGCTATAGTAAAGCGATTTTGAAATACTACTGCGAACACTGCTTCCTGAAGAAAACGCCTGAATCCTGTTGCTCTTCAGATGGATGCCATTGAGATGTAAAGATGCTCTTCCGACGTATTTAATAAAGTAGTTTTCAATAACAGGAATTCGAAGTATGGCAATAAATCCGGGCAGGCCGTCCAATGTGATGTGATGAGATTTAGCAGGACTAATTTCCATACCATCATCTGCAATCAGTATGTTGGTGTTATCAAGCCTGGTGCGATCCGTGTACATCACAAACGTTTTCATCAGATCGATCGCTTGTTCTTTAATATTGAACCTGTCTCCGATAAAATAAACCAGCTCCTTCTCCCGCTCGCTTATCTCCCCGTCGGCCACAATCACCTCCAGGAGATCAATCATTACTACTATTTTTTGCGACTGGGTAAGCTCTTTGTTAATGCTCTCAGTAAGCGATATGATTTCAGCCTTGTCGTCAAAATTTTCTTTTTGAAGCATTTCGGCGGTCAGACTATCAAAAAAGTTCATGTACTTGTCCTGATCCTGCCTGCTGATATTTTCCTCAAGAAACTGCAGGATGGATAGCCGTTCGTCGTCCGTCACGTCGTCTTCCTTGGCTACAATTGCCAGCAGGTGTATAATCGCTTTAAGTAGTTGTTCGCTCATGGCAAAGTTGTCGGTTGTGGTCGGGAGCCTCTAAATATAAAAAAAGCATTGAATGGAATGTTCAATGCTTTGATGAAGGGTCAAAACTTTAATACTTTTTTCAATTAACCGGTAATGTCTTTTCTCACCCTTTGTATTTCAGTGGCAAGTTTTTGAAGATCATGCTGATGCAGAACCACGCCTCCTTCATTATTGTTTATTTTTTGCTCAAGTTCAGCCAACTCTTCATACTGAAACCTCAAGATGTTCATTTCGGAGATTACGTTGGCAATGGTTTCATCTTGCTCTACGTGCTTCAGAACGGAAATAAGATCCAGCAGCGCCATTTTTTGATTCAGCACTATTCTCATGAGCGGCTCAAGAATCACGTCCCGGTTGCTTTCACTTAGCTGGTCGGCTGGGTACTGCTCAATAACCTGTGTAGAAATATACAGGCCTTCCACAAAGGAGCCTGCCAAAACGAGGGCTGCCATGGTGAGCCTGTCGCCGGCTTCCAGCTTTTCTTCAGCCACCTTTATGGCCTCATTGATAATGAGGGCCAATGAGTCATTGTTTCCAATGCTCTTTTCAAACCGGGCTAGCAGCGACATGTCAAACGCCGAAGCAATGCCAATTTTGTCGGCCATTTTTTGGCAGCCTTCCATGTAGTCCAGTGCTTCCTGGGCCTGGTTGTATGATGAAAGATAGCCTATATCGGCGGCGTAGACGCCAAGGTTAAGAGCGGACTTATCGTTGGAGGTAAGGTAGCTCTCTACTTTGCTCAGGTCGTTAACAAATTCTGCCCTGAAATCAGCGCCGGTAGCTTCCAGAAGAAAGGGTACTTCTGATGGAGCAGGCAGGTCGTGTATCACTTTGTCGATTTCATTTTCGAGTTCCTGCTCTGCTGCATCAAACTCTGCGGCAGCCAGGTCTTCAGCTTTGTCCTTCGATTTGTCGGAAGAACCACATGACGTTGAAAAAAGAAAAAATGATACTAGAACTGATAGTGCTGCTAGTTTGGTAAGGTTATTTTTCATGGTTTGCATAGTGAACGGTTCGCTCGATAGGTAGAATTGGTTATCCAATTTTAACACTTTTTGACCTCTTATTAAAATATCACATTACTTAATGTCTGCCATCGTTTGGCTAAATCTAATTGCAGTCCTAATCTTGTGATTTCTCGTAAAACTTCTTTTCTTATTCCATGGGCATTGCGTTCAACAGCTTAAGGGTTGGTAAAAAATACAGACTGGTGAATTACCGGGAGGTTTTTGACTTTGAACTAATGGAGATAGTGGACAGGCACGAGTTCAGGTTAAAAGATATCCACACGCTGGAAGAATATTTTATGTCGGATCTTCTGCGATTCGGACGGGGCAACGACTTTTCCATTATCGAAAGGTAGTGGCTGCCATTTTTTCCTGTTTAGTGTCGCTTGATGTCTGAGATATGGCCGTTCTGGCAGCCAGAACCTAAATGGGTATTTTTTTGTGATAGCTAAGCCAAACGAAAGGAAACTTGCATGGATAATTTTTCAAAACTCATATACAACGCCGTGAACAAGGCGAAAAATGCTGTAGTAAAAATCGACGTTCAAAAAAAGAAAGACGGGAAGCTACAGTCCGGCGGCTCAGGTTCTGGATTCATCTTCTCATCCGATGGCCTGTTTCTCACCAACAGCCATGTGATCCATGGCGCCGATAAACTCACAGTGACATTGCTGGACGGAACAAAGGAAGAAGGCTTTGTGGTGGGGGAAGATCCGGATGCCGACCTGGCTGTAGGGAAGATTTACGGGGGCAACTTTACGCCTGCCAGTCTTGGCGACTCTTCGAAGCTCAATATCGGGCAGTGGGTTATTGCCATTGGCAACCCATTGGGTTACCAGCATTCTGTAACAGCTGGGGTAGTGAGCGCCTTAGGACGGTCGCTACGCACTCAAAGCGGAAGGCTGATTGATAGCGTGATACAAAGCGATGCAGCCCTCAACCCCGGTAACTCCGGCGGGCCTATGATTGACACCAGCGGCGAGGTGGTTGGGGTAAATACTGCCATCATCGCCCGGGCGCAGGGGCTGAGCTTTTCAATAGATATTAACCTGGCCAAAGACATTGCCGGCCAGCTCATCCGTCATGGCAAGGTGGAAAAGGCATTCCTGGGAGTGTTGATTCAGGAAATTGATTTGCACCCACGATTGATCAATTTCTACAGGCTGGAATCCACCAGAGGCCTGATGGTGACAAAAATTGAAAGGGATTCACCGGCTTTCCGTGCCGACTTGCTCGAAGGCGATATTATTCTCCAGCTCGACGGCGAAGACATCACCTCATCGACAGATCTTTTCAGAAAGCTTTCGCACGAGAAGGTAGACAAGCAAGTGAAACTCACCATTGTGCGAAATTACCGGACGCTGAAAGAGGTGGAAGTAGTGCCTCTGAAGCGATAGCCTATAAATCCACTAAGCGTATCGTCTTGACCTCTATCCTGTCCCACACTTTTCCG
>TARA_R110002012_G_scaffold72738_5_pt1 | contig 29195 bp, 27 predicted proteins | sample TARA_R110002012 | Tara Oceans TARA_R110002012 (sample SAMEA4396515) | marine metagenome | biome: Westerlies Biome; feature: [DCM] deep chlorophyll maximum layer (ENVO:01000326); material: water (ENVO:00002006), including particulate matter (ENVO:01000060) such as... | depth 40 m | reverse complement strand
TCCTAGATTTAAACAAAGACAAGGGTAATTATGGCAAGAATTGCAGGGGTAGATATACCTAAACAAAAGCGTGGCGTTATCTCGCTTACCTACATCTACGGGATAGGTAAAAGTAGGGCGCAAGAAATTTTGGCAGCAGCCCAAGTAAGTGAGGACACCAAGGTTTCCGATTGGACCGATGATGAAATCGGAAAAATTAGGGAAGCGGTGGGATCTTTCACAATTGAAGGTGAGCTTCGCTCCGAAACCTCAATGAACATCAAACGTTTGATGGACATTGGTTGTTACCGTGGAATTCGCCACAGATCTGGATTGCCGTTAAGAGGTCAACGTACCAAAAATAACTCTAGGACCAGAAAAGGAAAAAGAAAAACAGTTGCCAACAAGAAAAAAGCAACTAAATAATAAGTAGGTAGTATGGCAAAGGCAAGTACTAAAACAGCTAAGAAGCGCAAAGTAGTCGTAGAATCTACCGGAGAGGCGCACGTTGTTGCATCTTTCAACAACATCATTATTTCACTTACCAATAAGAAAGGTGATGTTATTTCATGGTCTTCCGCTGGAAAAATGGGATTCCGAGGCTCAAAAAAGAACACTCCTTATGCAGCCCAGATAGCAGCAGAGGATTGTGCCAAGGTGGCTCACGAAGCAGGATTGAGAAAAGTGAAGGTATATGTAAAAGGACCAGGTAACGGAAGGGAATCAGCTATCCGTTCCATTCACAACTCGGGTATCGAGGTGACGGAGATTGTAGACGTTACCCCACTTCCACATAACGGTTGTAGACCCCCTAAAAGAAGAAGAGTTTAATAATCACAAATAGATTAATGGCCCCCAAAAAGGGTCTTCACCCGAAGGTGCAGTTAGATTATCGAAGGATAAGCCTTAATTCATAATCGCACTTTCAAACTAAAAGAAGATGGCAAGATATACAGGACCAAAATCAAAAATCGCTAGAAAGTTTGGAGAAGCGATTTTCGGAGACGACAAAGCTTTCGAAAAGAAAAATTACCCTCCAGGACAACACGGTAACAACAGACGCCGTGGTAAAAAGTCTGAATATGCAATCCAGTTGATGGAGAAGCAAAAAGCAAAATACACTTACGGTATTTTGGAGAAGCAATTCCGTAACCTTTTTGGTGAAGCCAAAAGAAAAGAAGGTGTTACCGGTGAAATTTTGCTTCAATTGTGTGAATCCCGCTTGGACAATGTAGTCTACAGAATGGGAATTTCCCCTTCAAGAAGAGGAGCGCGTCAATTGGTATCGCACCGTCATATTACCGTAAATGGACAGGTAGTAAACATTCCATCCTATTCACTAAAAGCAGGCGATGTAGTTGGTGTTAGGGAAAAATCAAAATCCGTACAATCCATTGAAGACTCGTTGGCTAATAATAGCAGCGTTTATGAATGGATCACATGGAACTCTGAAAAGAAAGAAGGTACATTTGTTGCCGTTCCAGAAAGACTTCAGATCCCTGAGAACATCAAGGAGCAGCTGATCGTCGAATTATACTCTAAATAAGAATTCAACATTAATCCAATTATGGCATTACTTAATTTTCAGAAGCCCGATAAAGTTATAATGATCGATTCAACAGATTTCGAAGGGAAATTTGAATTTCGCCCTTTGGAACCTGGCTATGGATTAACAGTTGGGAATGCGCTGAGAAGGGTTTTACTTTCCTCTTTGGAAGGTTTTGCCATCACTTCTGTGCGCATAGATGGAGTTGAACATGAATTTTCTGTTATTCCTGGCGTTGTTGAAGACGTAACGGAAATTATCTTGAACCTAAAACAAGTTAGGTTCAAAAGACAGATTGATGATGTAGAGAGCGAAACTGTATCTGTTTCCGTAAGCGGCAAAGAACAAATGACCGCCGGTGATTTCCAAAAGTTTATTTCGGGATACCAAGTGTTGAACCCAGATTTGGTTATCTGCAATATGGATCCCAAAGTGAGCATTAACATGGAAATTGTTATCGAAAAAGGTCGTGGCTATGTTCCTGCTGAGGAAAACAAAAAATCCAATGCACCTTTGGGTAGCATTGCGGTTGATTCTGTTTACACTCCTGTAAAGAATGTAAAATACAGCATCGAAAACTTTAGGGTAGAGCAAAAGACCGATTATGAAAAGTTGGTTTTCGAAATCATCACCGATGGTTCCATTCACCCAAAAGACGCCTTGACCGAGGCTGCTAAAGTATTGATTCACCACTTTATGTTGTTCTCCGATGAGCGCATTACGTTGGAAGCCGACGAAATTGCCCAGACCGAGACCTACGACGAGGAATCATTGCATATGCGTCAGTTGTTAAAGACCAAGTTGGTCGACATGGACTTGTCCGTAAGGGCTTTGAATTGTCTTAAGGCTGCCGAAGTGGATACTTTGGGAGATTTGGTTTCCTTCAACAAAAATGATTTGATGAAGTTCAGAAACTTCGGTAAAAAATCTTTGACCGAATTGGAAGAATTGGTCATCAACAAAGGCCTACAATTTGGTATGGACCTTTCCAAATACAAATTAGATAAAGATTAATAATCATATTTTGCTCTCCTGATTAATTGGGATTTGGTAGCAAGATGATAACTGAGAAAAATGAGACACGGAAAGAAGTTTAATCACTTAGGAAGAACAGCCGCCCACAGAAAAGCCATGTTGGCCAATATGGGAAGTTCCCTGATTGAGCATAAAAGAATCAACACTACGGTTGCAAAAGCCAAGGCGTTGAAACAGTTTATCGAGCCTTTGATCACAAAAGCAAAAATCGAAAACAACCAAACTACCGAAAAAGGTACGCACAACAGGAGAGTTGTTTTCAGTAACTTGAGAAGTAAAGAGGCCGTAACAGAATTGTTCAGCACAGTTGCCGAAAAGGTAGGTGACAGACCAGGAGGTTACACAAGAATCATTAAATTGGGTAACCGTTTGGGTGATAACGCTGATATGGCGATGATCGAATTGGTGGATTTCAACGAGCTTTACAACGCAGGTAAGCCGAAGAAGAAATCGACCAGAAGAAGCAGAAGAGGAGGCGGAGGCGCCAAAAAAGCTGAAACACCTGCTCCAGCGGCAGCAGCCGAAACTAAAACTGACGATTCTGAAGAATAAGAGGAATGTTATTAACTATTATATTTTAGGAAAAAGGATAAGTGAAAGCTTATCCTTTTTTTATGTTTTTTTATCTTAACTGAAACTAGAGCACGAAATGAAGTATCACACAAAGAAAAAAGCGTTGATTTTGTTGGCGGATGGAACCATTTTTTATGGTAAGGCCGTCGGAGGAAGAGAAGGTACCGCAGTAGGGGAAGTTTGTTTCAATACAGGGATGACAGGTTACCAAGAAATTTTTACCGACCCATCTTATTATGGTCAGTTAATGGTGACGACCAATGCACACATTGGTAACTACGGTGCCCACGAAGATGAAGTGGAATCCGACTCTGTAAAGATTGCAGGTCTCATCTGTAAAAATTTCAGTTACGAATATTCAAGACCAGATGCCAAAATGAGCCTCTTGGAATTCTTGGACAAGAATAACCTATTGGCCATTTCCGATGTGGACACCCGTGCTTTGGTAAGCTACATTAGAGACAATGGAGCTATGAACGCATTGATCTCCACAAAAGTGGACGACATCGAAGCCTTAAAAGAAGAGTTGAGCAAAGTGCCGAGTATGGAAGGCTTGGAGCTTTCATCCAAGGTATCCACCAAAGAGCCTTATTTCTACGGTGATGAGGATGCTGAAATCAAAATTTCTGCTTTGGATATCGGAATCAAAAAGAACATCTTGAGAAACTTGGCAAAAAGAGGAGCGTACATCAAAGTTTTCCCATACAATACATCTTATGACGAAATGAAGGAATGGAATCCGGATGGATATTTTATATCCAATGGGCCTGGTGATCCAGAACCTTTGACGGATGCTGTGGCAGCTACCAAAGAAATGATAGCTTCTGACAAGCCGTTGTTCGGGATTTGTTTGGGACATCAAGTTTTGGCTTTGGCCAATGGTGTTTCCACTTATAAAATGCACAACGGACACAGAGGAATCAACCACCCGATTCTAAACTTGGTTACTGGGAAAGGAGAAATTACCTCTCAAAACCACGGATTCGCGGTGAATAGAGAGGAAACCGAAGCAAACGCTGAGCTGGAAATCACCCACACCCATTTGAACGATCAAACCGTAGCAGGAATCAAAATGAAGAACAAGGATGTATTCTCGGTACAATATCACCCAGAAGCAAGTCCAGGTCCACACGATGCAGATTATCTGTTCGACCAGTTCTTCGATTTGATCAAGGCAAGGAAAAACTAAGAGTTTGTTCAGGAATTTGTGATTGGAATTGGTACAGGCTATTTTTGATGCAGTTTGAGGCACAATTTTTAAACATAGCCGTGGTTACGGTTCAAAAATGTAACCAAATAATGCGCAAAAAGATGCATAAGAAAACAATTGACAAATTTCTAAACAGTTTCTAAAACGTTATAGTTTTGTTTTTAAGCAATTAAGTGCGTTTTGTACGTAATATCATGAAGTTAAAAACGCTGCCTTTTGTATCTTAGCCCAAATAATCACAACTATAAACATTGAATTAAAATGAGCATCATTATCAACATTCATGCAAGACAGATATTGGATTCCAGAGGAAATCCAACAGTAGAAGTAGATGTAGTAACAGAAAATGGAATTATGGGGAGGGCAGCAGTACCTTCTGGAGCCTCTACTGGAGAGCATGAAGCCGTTGAGTTGCGAGATGGTGGCGATTCCTTTATGGGCAAAGGAGTTGGTAAAGCCGTGAACAACGTAAATACCATTATTGCGGAGGAATTGATAGGAACTTCTGTTTTTGAGCAGAATTACATCGACCAAGCCATGATTGAATTGGACGGTACACCAAACAAATCAAAATTGGGTGCCAACGCCATATTGGGAGTCTCCTTGGCAGCAGCGAAAGCAGCCGCCAACGAGTTGGGCATGCCATTGTACCGCTATGTAGGTGGTGTTAGTGCCAACACGCTTCCAGTACCGATGATGAACATTATTAATGGAGGCTCACACTCCGATGCACCGATTGCATTCCAAGAGTTTATGGTAATGCCGGTGAAGGCAAAGGACTTTAGCCATGCCATGCAAATGGGAACGGAGATTTTCCACAACCTTAAAAAAGTATTGCACGACCGTGGTTTGAGTACCGCTGTAGGCGATGAGGGTGGATTTGCACCAACTTTGGAAGGTGGTACCGAAGATGCTTTGGATACCATTGCAAAAGCTGTTGAAAAAGCAGGTTACAAATTGGGTGACGATATCATGATCGCATTGGATTGTGCTGCCGCTGAGTTCTATGTTGACGGTGCTTACGATTATACAAAGTTCGAAGGTAGCAAGGGTGTAGTTAGAACTTCCGAGGAGCAAGCACAGTATCTTGCCGACCTTTGTGATAAATATCCAATCATTTCCATTGAGGATGGTATGGATGAAAACGACTGGGACGGTTGGAAAGTGTTGACCGAAAAAATTGGCGATAAGGTACAATTGGTGGGGGATGACTTGTTCGTGACCAATGTTGAGCGTCTGTCTCGTGGTATCGAGAACGGAATCGCCAACTCCATTTTGATCAAGGTAAACCAAATCGGAACATTGACAGAGACCATCGCAGCCGTAAACATGGCAAAAAATGCTGGTTACACATCTGTAATGTCTCACAGGTCAGGTGAAACCGAGGACAATACCATTGCCGATTTGGCAGTGGCATTGAACACAGGTCAAATCAAAACCGGTTCAGCCTCAAGAAGTGACCGTATGGCCAAGTACAATCAATTATTGAGAATTGAGGAAGAGTTGGGCGATATTGCTTACTACCCTCAAGAAAAAGCCTTCAAGTTAAAATAAGGATATCCCGTTTTGCATTATGATTGAAATTGGTCAGTTCGAGTGATTTTTTTCGAAAAATCGTATCGAGAACTGGAATTTTAAGCCAAAAGCTGATTCTCGATATAAAATTCCGTTGGAATTTCACTCGAATTGACAGCTTTTGATATACGGAAGCTTAAAAAGTGTACAACGAGTAATCATAATAATTATTTAGCATATGATAAGCCTTTTCCATTTGGAAAAGGCTTTTTTTTGTTTCAATAACAAAGTTTGGTTAACTTAATGGTTCACTAAACTACCTTAAAATTCTCCCGTATGAATAACTTTCTTTTTGTCGCCGCCGAAAATGATGCTTTGGAAAATTGTAAAGCTGGCGGTATGGGCGATGTTGTCCGCGATGTACCCAGACAAATTTCGGAGCGGGGAGACAAAGTACACGTTGTGGTACCGGCTTATTCCAGGCTTCATCACGGCGGATTGCCCAAGACCACTTTAAATTTTAACCTTCGTGGTATGGGGTACACCGCGGAATTGTATGAAGTAAAACCGAAAAAGGAATTTTCGAACATTTTTCATTATGTATTGCATCATCCGGAGATAGAAGCTGGGGACATTGCACACATTTATCACAACGATCCCGAAGAACCGTTCTATACCGATGCCATTAAATACTTTATATTTTGCGCTGCCGCGGCCGAAGCCATTAAACAGGGGGCCTTTGGGGATGTGGACACGATTCATTTACACGATTGGCATTCCAGCTTGTTGTTGTTTTTGAGGGAGTACCATCCAGAATACACCAATCTAAAGGACATCCGAATAGTTTACAGTATTCATAATTTGGCCATTCAGGGCATACGCCCGTTTGATGGGAACTACTCATCCTTAAAACATTGGTTTCCCAATGTGCCTATAGACTATCAAAAATTGATGGATTACAGGTATCAGGATTGTATCAACCTAATGGCCGTGGGCATACGCTTTGCCGATGCTGTGCATACGGTTTCACCCTCTTATAAAGATGATGTCCTACTCCCAAGTTCGCCTCCCGAGTTCATTGGTGGCGAAGGATTGGAAAAGGATTTACAGGTCGCTGACGAAGAAGGAAGGTTGTTCGGTATTTTAAACGGGTGCAACTACAAAAACATCAACAAAGAGAAGAAGGGTAATATTTACCGAAATACGGTGAAAGCATTGTTCGGATGGCTACAGCAAGAGGATAAAAAATACAAAGCTGATTTTTTAGCACACACGGGAGAGAAAATCATGGCCTTCGTGGATGAGCGACCTAAATTCATTGCGTCGAGTGTGGCGCGGTTAACGGAACAAAAGTTTTATTTCTTTATGCGTTCGCCCGAGGCCTTTGTCGAAATTCTGAAACGCTTGGAGAAGGTCGATGGTATTTTTATGCTGTTGGGCACGGGAGCGCCAGAGTATGAAGAGCTGTTCCGAAAACTGAGCTACGAGCATAGCAATTTCGTATTTACCAACGGTCAATCCGAAAAACTCATCGATTCCATGTATTTGGAATCCGACCTATATTTTATGCCCAGCCTTTTTGAACCCTGCGGCATCAGCCAAATGTTGGCTATGCGAAATGGGAATCCTTGTTTGGTACATCATACAGGAGGATTAAAAGATACCGTAGAGCATATGAAAACAGGTTTTGCCTTCGATGGGGACAGTTACGATGAGAAAATAAAGAATATGCTGGAAGCTTTTGATATAGCTTTGGATGTGTTTAAAAATGATAAGCCGACCTGGAAAAAAATACAAGCTGCAGCAAGGAAAAAGCGTTTCACCTGGGAGAAATCCGTTGATCAATATTACAAACTGCTCTACAAATTGGATTAAGGAAATGTTCCCTGTCAGTTAAGCGTTAATATCAACACAAATAGTGGCTGGAAATTGTTAATGGCCACGCTTTTTCGTAATTTTCGCAATCATTTTTTACTAATCTATTAAAATATAAAATGTCGGATAAAGCTATACTCGAATATGGGGGAGAAAGATATGAATTCCCCGTTATCAAAGGTACTGAAGATGAATTGGCCATAGATATTAAAACCTTGAGGGCCACAACAGGAATGGTGACAATAGATCCCGGTTATAAAAATACGGGTTCTTGCGAGAGTGCCATCACATTCTTGGACGGTGAGCAGGGAATCTTGAGATATCGTGGGTATTCCATTGAAGATTTAGCGGAGAAAGCCGACTTTTTGGAAGTAGCCTATCTTTTGATTTTTGGTGAACTGCCAAACAAAGAGCAGCTGGAAAAATTCCACAACGATATTAAGGAAGAGTCCCAAGTAGATGAAGAAATGAAGAAAATCTTGGATGGCTTTCCAAAATCGGCGCACCCAATGGGCGTACTTTCTTCGTTGACTAGTGCCTTGGTGGCCTTTAATCCATCTTGTGTGGATGTTTCATCAGAATCGGCCATGTACAATTCCATTGTGCGTATTCTGGCCAAATTTCCAGTTTTGGTAGCATGGACCTTACGCAAGAAAAAAGGTTTGCCATTGGATTATGGAGACGATACCCTTGGGTACGTAGAGAACATTCATAAAATGATGTTCAAGAGACCAAACCAAGAATACAAAAAAGACCGTATCGCCATAGATGCCTTGGATAAACTATTGATCTTGCACGCAGACCACGAACAAAACTGTTCCACTTCCACAGTGCGTATCGTTGGTTCTTCGCATGCGGGTCTTTTTGCTTCCCTTTCTGCCGGTATTTCTGCACTTTGGGGACCATTGCACGGAGGTGCCAATCAGGCCGTTTTGGAAATGTTGGAGGCCATTGAAGCTGATGGTGGGGATACCAAAAAATATATGGCCAAGGCCAAGGATAAAAAAGACCCTTTCAGGTTAATGGGCTTTGGACACCGTGTGTACAAGAATTTTGACCCTAGGGCTAAAATCATTAAAAAATCCGCGGACGAAGTATTGGGCAACCTCGGCATTGAAGATCCAATTTTGGACATAGCCAAAGGATTGGAGAAAGAAGCCTTGGAAGACAGCTACTTTGTTGATAGAAAACTTTATCCCAACGTGGATTTCTACTCAGGAATTATCTACCGGGCCTTGGGTATACCAACAGAAATGTTCACCGTAATGTTCGCATTGGGTAGGTTACCCGGATGGATTGCTCAATGGAGAGAAATGAGACTCAGAAAAGAACCCATTGGAAGACCAAGGCAAGTCTATATTGGGAAGAACCATAGAGCGTTTGTTCCAGTAGAAAAAAGATAAGATTTTAGGACGAAAAGGAGAAAGGGGCGGTACCGCCCCTTTTTTTATGGGACAAGGGGAATTAAAGAACACCTACGGTGTTTTGGCTAAGTAATTTGTCTCTGGTATAACAGAGCTTCATCATTTCGGCATGATAATGCTTTTTGATATCAGAAATGGAATCAGTTGCTAGAGCGCTTTTCGCTTTGTTAAAAGTATGATGGATAAATTCATGTGCATCCACAGTACTTAGGTTCTTTATGGTGGAGTCCAACGATTTACCGTATTTTTGGACGGATTCGTTGACTTTTTCGATATCCCAATTCGCATGTGGATTCGTTAGCTCATGGGTATAAAGTAAAAAACCGTCAGGAAGGTCATCCTTCGTAATGCAATCTTCATATTTGGCAGATTGAAATGAAGTTGTTTGATTGTTGATCTTATCGTTAGAGGCCTCGTAAATTCCTTGTATTTTATTAAGGGCATTCATTCCGCCAATAACGATGAATACGGTGGCCAACAAAACAGATGTAAGCAATAATTTTTTCATATGTAAGAAAAATCTTAATGCAAATGTAGTGATAAAAACAAGTTGGCAAACTGACATTTATCAGTTTTTTGCGTTTTCATGGAGATTTTAACTATTTGATAAACAACTTTTTGTTTATCAAGACGTACCCTAGTTTTTAAACTTAATTCCCTACAATATTTAAATGATTTTATCATTTTGCTTGGCAATTAAATACAACTAAAACACTAGATTTGCCACAGAATTTTTAAGGATTTTCCATAGCGCTATCATTGGCCTAATTTTTTGGTTATTAAACAACCTTATTATGATTGCATTGAACGTCGTTGATGAGACCAGTACACTAAAGGCTGTAATTCTCGGTACCGCGCAAAGCAGTGGTCCCACTCCTACCATTGAGGAAGCCTATGACCCTAAATCCATTGAGCATATCAAGGCAGGTACCTACCCCAAAGAAGCGGATATGATCAAGGAAATTGAAGCTTTTGCCCAAGTGTTCCATAAATATGGAGTAAAAGTGTACCGACCAGAGATTCTCAAGGACTGCAACCAGATATTTGCTCGAGATATAGCTTTTGTGATCGAAGATAAATTGTTCCATGCAAACATTTTACCCGATAGGGAGCGTGAATTTGTCGCAATCCATCAAGTATTGGACCAGATAGACCCCAAAAAAATCATCCGTCCACCGGAAGAAGTCCATATTGAAGGAGGGGATGTAATGCCCTGGCACGACCATATTTTTATCGGAACCTACTCGGGAGCAGACTACGCGAGTTATATTACCGCACGGACAAATATGGAGGCCGTGGAATTTATCCGGGATATGTTTCCGCATAAGACCGTAAAATCCTTCGAACTCAGAAAATCCAATACCGACCCCAAGGAGAATGCATTGCACTTGGATTGTTGTTTTCAGCCTGTAGGAAAGAACAAAGCGATTCTTCATAAAAATGGATTCTTGGTCGAAGAGGAATACCAATACTTGGTCGACTTCTTTGGGCCGGAAAATATTTTTGAAATCAATAAGGAAGAAATGTACCAAATGTTCAGTAATGTGTTCTCCATATCACCTGAAGTGGTGGTGTCGGAGAAAAGCTTTACCCGATTGAACCATTGGCTTCGTGACCAAGGGTTCACCGTAGAGGAGATTCCTTATGCCGAAATAGCCAAACAAGAAGGCTTGTTGCGTTGTAGCACCATGCCTTTGATCAGAACATAATTTTTAACTCAACCTCCTGCTGCCACAGGTTGATCAAAACAGTCAACGTATTGAAAAAACAGATTACCAACACCATTTTAATGGTGCGTCCCGTAAACTTTAGAAGGAACGAGCAAACTGCGGTCAACAATTACTTTCAGGAAGACCCGCATCTCAAAAATGTCGAAATCAACAAAAAGGCACAGCAAGAGTTCGACCAATTTGTAAAGGTGCTTCGGGAACATGGCGTTAATGTGATTACCATCAATGACGATATGGAACAGGACACGCCAGATTCCATTTTTCCGAACAATTGGGTCTCTTTTCACGATAACGGAATTGTTGGTGTGTACCCTATGTTTGCCAAAAACCGAAGAAGGGAGCGTAGAGAGGATATTTTTGAATTGCTGGAAGATAACGGCTTTGTAATCCAGAACTTTATGGATTATACCGCAGCTGAACAAGAAGAAGTTTTTTTGGAAGGGACAGGCAGTATTCTACTGGATAGGGTAAACCAAAAGGCCTATTGTGCGCTTTCCCAGCGCGCCCACGAATCTCTTTTTATAGAATTTTGTGAAGATTTTGATTGTTTTCCGGTAATTTTTCACGCGAACCAAACGGTTGACGGTAAACGATTGCCCATTTACCATACCAACGTAATGATGGCCATGGCCGAAACCTTTGCGGTGATTTGTTTGGACGCCATTGATGACAAAAAGGAAAGAAAAAATGTAGTGGAGCACATTAAGATGGACGGCAAAGAAGTTATCCGTATTTCCGAAGAGCAAATGTGCCATTTTGCGGGCAATATGCTGCAAGTGATTGGTGCTGACGACCAACGCTATATGGTGATGAGTACCCAAGCCTACAATAGTTTGACCAAGGAACAAATCCAAGCTATTGAAAAACATTGCCCCATTATCCACAGTCCTTTGGACACCATTGAGACCTGTGGCGGCGGTAGTGCCCGCTGTATGATGGCCGAAGTGTTTTTACCAAAGGCATAATTTTTTTGTCATTCCGTGCTTGACACGGAATCTCATCTATTATTAGAAAATTCTCTATTAAACAATGAATGATAATTGATTTGTTATTTGGTGCTGTATCCTGAGCGGAGCGGAAGGAGCAGTCGAGAAATCTTTATTTTTTATTTGACACGAATTCCACGAATTTTCTCGAATTGGCTTTTGACCATTTCAAGCTGTCACCCTGAGCGCAGTCGAAGGGATAGTCGAGGGGCGGTCGAGAAATCTCTAATTCTTGTTTGACACGAATTCCACGAATTACCACAAATCTTCAACCTGTCATTCTGAGTAGCGTTCAGCATCTCATTTTTTGACACGAATTCCACGAATTTTCTTGAAGTATCAAGATGTCACATCGAGCGCAGTCGAGATGTTTTAAGTACGAAGGGATTTTTCAATCGTTGCTTTTATGAATTAAGCCTTAAGTCCCCTTATCCCAAATTTGCGACTTGGAAACCCAGTCCATAGCAAAAAAGTAATAATTAGAGTTGGGAATGTAGAAAATTGGCAGTATCCGTTAAGCCATGTTTTCTAAGTATGTCAAGCACCTCGTACTCATCCAAATCGGGATTGCGACGGTTGAATACCATTTCTTTAAATGCTTTTACGGCCTCTTCGGGATTAAGGTCAATAATATCGGTCAGGAAATCATCTGCAGTTTTTGCTGACAATCCAAACGAAGAAAGATAATCTTTTGGAAAATCCTTTATGTTGTTCGTCACTATTACGTTGGCATTGGTCTTGATGGCCGCGGCCAAAACATGGCAGTCTTTTGGGTCTGGTAAATTCAACCCGGAAATCAAACCTGAGTAATTGTTGACCAGAGCATCGGGGAAAGCCAAATTGGCCTTTTCCAACCTTTTCTTCGCTTCGAGCGGTACCACTCCCTTACGCTCCATGACACTTGCCCACTCATCAAAAATATGTTCGCTCCACTTTGGGGTTAAAGATCGTAATGGGCGAACCAAAAAAGCAGATCGCGAATTTCAATAGGGTAGATGACATTCGTGTCCAAAACACAGATGAAACGCACGCTATGAATCATACAAACCGGTTTCTTCGTCAGATCGTATCATATCGATAAGATGCTTTTTCTGGGCAGCTTTCATTTTTATCTTGTATTTCAGTACATCTTCAAACTTAACCCTTCGATGTTTACCTATTTTAGTGAACGCTATTTCGCCGCTCTCCAACAACTTGACAAAGTGTGGTCTTGAACAACCCAATATTTCGGCAGCTTTTTGGGTCGTTACCTCCGTAGCAATAGGTACAAGGGAAAACGGCTTTCCTTTACTCATCGCCTCAAGTATATCGCCTAAGAGCTTTAAGGCGCTCAAAGGAATTTTAATCCGCTCTTGGGTTTCCTCAATTTCAATTTCTGGGTTGTCAGATGTTAATTGCTTGATTATCGGTGCCAAAGCATCATAGGATTTGAGTGCAATTTTTTGCTCATCTTTTGAGGGCTTATTAATGTTTTTGAAGGTTTTCATCGTGTTTTACAATTATTTGACAACACAAAATAAACGAAATAAACGAAATAAACGTATTCAAAAGATGTTAAAGTTGATTAATGTGTGTTAAAGTAGCTACGGTTAAGGTCTTTAATCAGGTTTAACAACTTTTAATCATCTTGATGATAAAAGGAAGATAGGGCTGCTACTCTTCCTCAACCGTAAACCCACGAATGGCCTGGTTAGGCTCCATAATGGTATAACCCTTCCAAAACTCGGGATTATAACGGGGCATGTACGTGGCACGGATGGTTTTGTCTTCTTCGAAAGTTTTAAACTCGTTCTCTGCAATTTCGTCTTGGTTAAATACCACCAGTTCCCATTTGGCAGTAATGTTCATCCGAAAGTCTATGTTGAGTTTTAGTTCATTCTGTTTGCGACGTCCCTTTACGTGTTTGTTCTTTTCCACCACTTTTAGCGGGCGGTCCACCGCAAAGTATTTACCATCGGAAAAATCCATAAACTGAAGGTCGTACCTGCCGTTGGGCAATTTGGCAAAGCGCATCGTTCCATTGTACACCGTTTCGCGGTAGGTAATGCCCAATAGCCTAAAGTTGCGTAAGCGTTGCGTATTGGTGAAATCCAGTCGCATTATGGCAAAGTCCTCTATGTTTATATAGAGACGCCCCTTAAAGTCAGCACTGCTGCGCTTGGGCCAAAAATCCACCACATAAACCCCTGCATCGCCAATATCGGCATAGCCGGCCAGTTGAAACTCGTAACGACGGGTTTTGTCCACAAGGTCGAGTTTGGTGTCTTCTTTATAATAGAGTTGACTCAGCATTTCTTTGAATTCCCAGCGTTGACTATCCGTTAATCCCGATATGCTATCCTTTTCCACTTGGGCCTTCACCTTTTTTACTTGTTCCACACGTTCATCGTCCATAGTGTCCAAAATGGAATCCACTTGAATTTTTTCACTGAAGATGCCCGATTTGATCTTAAGATAAGAGCCAGGTTTTACATTCTCCTTAAAAATATCCTCCATATGCTCGGCAAGGTCCTCAAAGGAACCCACATCTCGTTTGTCGTAAAGGTCAGCTGCTTTTATGATGTTGAGCTTGTAATCGGTATTGTTTTTATAGAGGTCACCAAAACTTTCGGTGTAGTGCGATGCATTTCTGGGAATGGATTGGGCAATACTGTCCATTAGTTCTTTGTTCAACTCTTTTATGGATGATTTTTCAAAACCAAAATCCACCTTCTGCATATTGGCCAATTCAGACTTCCGAAGGAAAAACCGTTGTTTTACGGGGCTTTTGTTCACGTTTTGGGGAATGTTCTCTATCATTTTTTCGATGATGTCATCCACTTCCAGTTCCTTGTCGAACACATAAACGCCACTCAGTTCAATTGCTTTGGAATTCAAGGGAACCAAGCTGTCCTGCATTTGTTCCAAAGTGAAACCTTTTTTCTCATACCCCATTGAGGTGACAAAAATGGAGTCGGGGAGGCTAATGCCTTCTTCCAGCACAAAACTGAAGCGGCCCTCCTCATTGGTGATTACTCCTTGATTTTCCCCATATTGAACAGTAGCATATGGAATGCCTTTTTGTGTCTTGGCATCCACCAATCGGGAACTAACAGTTTGGGCAAGAAGCGGAAATCCAAGCAACAGTGTGAAAATGGTAATACAAAAAATTTTTTTGAGAAGCATATTTTTATCTAAGGTTACAATACTAAGACACTTTTTAAACGGTAAAGGTTGCCTGTGGGTTAGACGACTGTTAAGGGAATTTGTGACAATGTGCGAAGAAAAACGGAATCCCCGATACGGGTTAATAGGAATTTAACAGCTTAGGAGTTAGGAGTTAGGAGTTAGGAGTTAGGAGTTAGGAGTTAGGAGTTGGGAGTTAGGAGTTGGGAGTTAGGAGTTGGGAGTTGGGAGTTGGGAGTTGGGAGTTGGGAGTTGGGAGTTGGGTCAATGGTGAAGCGCAAATGGTTTTAACAAGAATTACTCTAATTAGCACTAACAGCCATCTTTGTCATTCCGATTGGAGTGAAGAATCTTTTGCTCTCGAAATTGAAACCTGTACTTGAGCTTTAAAAATGTATTCATCGGTTGCAAAGCTTCTTCAGAATGACAGCACTACGCTCAATTATTGGTATGATTGTAATTTTGAGCTGTCACCCTGAGCGCAGTCGTAGGGGACAGTCGAGAAATCTTATGTCAAGAAATGATGACCAACAAATGAAAACATCTCGACTGCGCTCGATGTGACAAAGGTTCTTACTTTGAGTACTTACACTTTTGCAATATTCCTGATCATGTTTCCAAAAATGAAAAGATGGAACGGGAGAACCGAATACCAATACAACCTTCCCAATAAACCCCTTGGTCTAAACGTGGCGGTTTGATAAAGCACCCTATCCTCGATCTTAAACTCCAGCCAAGCCTCTCCGGGGGTTCTCATTTCGGCAAAGAGCAGTAGACGCTTATTCTTTTTATCTGCCAAGAGCACGCGCCAAAAATCCAATGCATCTCCCGGGAAAAGTCGGTAGGGATGGGTGCGTCCGCGCCGGAGTCCTGGGCCACCCACCAATTTATCCAGAAACCCACGAAATCTCCATAGCCAATTGCCATAGTACCAACCGTTTTCCCCACCTATGCGCCAAACGTTTTCCAGAACGGCATCTTCATCTTTTATCGGGATGGATTTTTTATCCTGAAGCACACCATACTTGGGCACTTGAATGTAATTTTCGAGGTCTTCTTGGATTTGTCCGCTGGCAATGCTGTCTTTCCAACTACTGATCACCAAATTTTGTTCAATTTTTTTGAAAGCCAAATCAATAGCTTCTTCGTAGGTGTGCGTTTCAATCCCCAACATTTCTTGCAAGCGATTGTCTTGCGCCACGACTTCCATTTTCATACTGTCCACCAAGTTCATCGCAAGTTTGTAAGAGGTAGAGGTAACAAAATAGAGCCAGTACGAAGATAGTTTGGGCGTCATTACGGGAACTGTGAAAATCCAGTTTTTAAAGCCACGGACCTTTGCATAGCCATGTAGCATATCCTTGTAGGTGAGTATGTCGGGTCCGCCAATATCAAAAGACTGGTCGTAGGTGTCTTTGTTACCCAAAACTTCGGTAAGGAACTGAATCACATCGCGTATGGCGATGGGCTGAGTTTTGGTGAGCACCCATTTGGGTGTGATCATTACGGGTAGCTTTTCGCAGAGATCACGGATTATTTCAAACGAAGAACTACCAGAACCCACAATGATCCCAGCGCGAAGCACCGTAACATCAAAAGGGCCTTTGTAGAGTATCTCTTCTACATTTTTTCTGGAGCTCAGGTGCTTGGATAGTTTTTTGTCATTGACAATCCCACTGAGATAAATCACCTGTTTGCATTGGGTGTGCTCCAAAATAATATTGAAGTTTTTTGCAGCTTGGGCTTCCTTTTCATCAAAATCCGTGACCGAAGAGGTCATGGAATGTATCAAGTAGTAGGCAGCATCAATATCTGCGGGAACTTGTTGCTTTTCCGGATCATCCAAAAAATCAATTTCTACCACATCAATTTTGGAACGCGTCTTGGCGTCGACTGAAAGTCGTTTTTCATCGCGAACGGCACAGACGACCTGATGGCCCATATCCAAAAGTTTGGGCAACAAACGCATCCCGATGTAGCCATTGGCTCCTGTAAGCAGTATTTTCATAGATCTTCAAGATTGGTGGGAAGGTTATCGGCGCGATGGTCCAGTAATTTCCGAAAGAATTTTTGAATGGCTTTGGTATCCGAGCGTACTTTAATGAAATAATGGTCCATATAAATGGAATAAATGCCTATGTCACCCTTGTACACGTTCAATTTGTAGTAGGGAATGATTAGACCATAGGTTTCCAAGCGGGAACGGAACCGAACAATTATCCCGTTGGGACGGATTTCAACATTGCAGGTGTTGGTGCTGCTGTCCAAAATAAGCAGGTTGTAGATGTCGATACTGGCCTCGGTAATCTGCAATTTTGGTGAACCGATACCGCCCATGGCAAAGCGCTCTTTTATGGGGAGGGGTTTGCCTACGGCTTCGTCAATTTTTTTGGTGATTTTTTTGTCGTTGTAGGAGACGTTCAATAGCATATCTAAAAATAGTCAAATTAAGGCGGACCATTTGATAATGGTGTGGTAAAAGACCAAAAAATGCGTAGTTTTGCGCCCTGAAAAGCCTTTTAGATGAGTTTGCAAAACGATTTGAGCCAAAAAGTGATCGAGGCGGTAAAACAACTGTACGAAGTTGAGCTGCCTACGGTGGAATTTCAACCTACCCGAAAGGATTTTGAGGGTGATATTACCGTAGTGGTATTTCCGATGTTGCGTCAAATTAAAGGGAATCCTGTTCAGATTGGCACTAAAATCGGAGAGTATCTGGTTGCAAACGTTGAGGAGGTAGCCAAATGCAATGTGGTGCAAGGCTTTTTGAACATTGTTGTTGAGGATAGTTATTACCTCAATTTTTTCAATAGTATTTCTAGTGAAACCAATTTTGGTTATGTAAAATCCCAATCGGATGATGCGGTGATGGTGGAGTATTCTTCACCTAACACCAACAAACCTTTACACTTGGGACATATCCGAAACAACCTTTTGGGATACTCGGTTGCCGAAATTCTGAAGGCATCGGGCAAGAAGGTCTACAAAACACAGATCATAAATGATCGTGGTATCCACATATGTAAGAGTATGCTGGCCTGGCAGAAATTTGGAGAGGGTGAAACTCCCGAATCTTCTGGATTAAAAGGAGATCACTTGGTCGGGAAATACTACGTGGCTTTTGATAAAGCATACAAAGCACAGATTTCTGAACTGGTTGAGGCTGGAACACCAAAAGAAAAAGCTGAAAAAGAGGCTCCAATTTTGTTGGAAGCACAAGATATGCTCCGTAAGTGGGAGGCCGGTGATGAGGAAGTGGTAGCACTTTGGAAAAAAATGAACGGTTGGGTGTATGATGGTTTTGACATTACCTACAAAAACCTAGGTGTTGATTTTGATACATTGTATTACGAGAGCGATACCTATTTGTTGGGTCGTGATGTGGTAAAGGATGGTCTGGAACGCGGTGTTTTCTTTAAAAAGGAGGATGGCAGTGTTTGGATTGATCTTACCGATGAAGGATTGGATGAAAAAATTGTCCTTCGTTCCGATGGAACCGCGGTGTATATGACCCAGGATATTGGTACAGCCATTCAACGGGTAACTGATTTCCCGGATATCAATGGAATGGTGTACACGGTAGGGAACGAACAGGATTACCATTTTAAGGTGTTGTTCCTTATCCTGAAGAAATTGGGTTATGCTTGGGCGGAGCAATTGTATCACTTGAGCTACGGAATGGTAGATTTGCCCAGTGGAAAAATGAAGAGTAGGGAAGGTACCGTGGTGGATGCAGATGACCTTATTAAAAATATGGAGGATACGGCCGAATCCATTTCACAAGAATTGGGCAAGTTGGAAGGGTATTCCGAAGAAGAGAAAAAACAATTGTATCGAACCATAGGCTTGGGTGCACTTAAATACTACATTTTAAAGGTTGACCCCAAAAAACGCATCTTGTTCAATCCTGAGGAGTCAGTAGATTTCCAGGGAAACACAGGGCCGTTTATTCAGTATACCTACGCTAGGATTCAATCTATTTTACGAAAGGCAGAGAATGTGAGTTCGAGCGCAGTCGATACCTCTTTGCATCTACACGAAAAGGAAAAAGAATTACTGAAGCAGATTCAGCTGTTCCCGGAAACGGTTCAGTTGGCTGCTGAGAATTTTAGTCCTGCCTTAATTGCCAATTATACTTATGATTTGGTCAAGGAGTTCAATTCTTTTTACCAGCAGGTATCCATTTTGGGTGAAACGGATGAGCAGAAGAAAAACCTTAGAGTACAGTTATCGCAAAAAGTGGGCGAAGTCATTCAATCCGCGTTCCGTTTGTTGGGTATTGATGTTCCTGATCGCATGTAAAAAAAAATGGCCATGTTTTGCATGACCATTTCTTCTAAGTTTAAGTAAAATGATATCAGATTAGGCCTTCTCATTGGCGATTACCGCCAAATTATAAACCACAAGGCCAAATCCAATTTTGTTAATGGCATCCCCGATGTTGTATATGACGTCCATGGATAGTCCATTGAAAATTCCATCGTACCATCCTGGGGTTCCTGCCATATACCCAATAGGATAAATGGCCCAACCTACCAATACAAACCAGCATAGCGTTCGGTGTGCAGAAAGTACGGCACCTCCGGCTTCTCTGGCAAGCTTGTTGGCGCCTCCCAACCATATTTCGTAAACGATTACGAAATAAGCGATTCCAGAAATGAGCCCCCAAATCTGGGCTTGGTCACGATATACGGTTTCTCCGAGATAACCGGTGACCAGCATGATTACGGAGAGGGCAATTAACTTCCACATTAGCGCTTTTTTTGCGCCAGCCACCTTTAGAATCAAATAAAACTCAACACACATTAAGGGAACCGTTAAAATCCAGTCCACATAACGGAAAAAGGTGGGTGATTCACCATTGGCAGCCCAATAATCGCGCATATACCAATAGTGCACAGCAGCAATGAATGTAATTAATCCTGATACCAGAATGGATGTTCTCCATTTTCTATCAAAATTGTTCATTGATAAAAAGAAGAAGGCCGATGCGGCCATCATGGCCATGCACCCTACAAAAAAGGTGAAGCCAACGTAATCGTTGGTGGCTATTTTGGCCACCGTGGGTAACATAGTAATTAAACTTTCCATAGTACAATTGTTTTTTTGTTTAACTAAATGTATAAAAAACTAAACAATAAATCCCTATTTTTGTATAACTTATTTTATTAATATTTAAACAAAACACATTGAAAATTGTTAGAACAACAAGTTTTTTGCTGGTGGCCACTTTTTTTGGGTTGTGGTTGTCGGTTTATTTGCCCTTGGAATTCGAGTTGTTCTTGTCCTATGTGTTGATCATCAGTTTTGGGATATTACATGGCGCAAACGACGTTGAAGTACTCACGTCTTACTTTCATAAAAGGGAAATTAGTATGTCAAAGGTTAGCTTGACTTTACTTTATATCTTATTGATTGCCACTATATATGCCATATTTTATGTTTTCCCTGCTATTGCCTTGCTATTGTTTGTAGTCTTTAGCGGTTATCATTTTGGGGAGCAACATTGGAGCGGTACCTTGAAAAGGCAATTGAAGGGGAAAAGCCTTTTTTACACACTTTATGGCGCTTTAATATTGTTTATGCTGTTTTATTCGCATATACCCCAAGTGGGGGGGATTGTTAAGGATATTACAGGAAACAGTGTACCTACTTATATTTTTGGTCAAATTTTCCTGGGGCTGGGCATATCCGTGGGATTGTTTTTGCTGTATTTCGGTTGTTCTGGTAGCAAGGGGAGTTCTATTTTGTTGGAGTTGTTTCTTTTGGGAGTGTTTTATGTAATCTTTAATACAGCTTCATTATTGTGGGCTTTCTGTATCTATTTTGTCATTTGGCACAGCATCCCGTCATTATTGGATCAAATGCGGTTTCTTTATGGAGAGGTCAGTTGGAAAACATTTTATCGCTATTTCAGGAGCAGCTTTGTTTATTGGTTGGTTTCCGTACTTGGTACTTTGGGGTTGTACCTATTTTTAAAGATTAATGAGGAGTTTTTGCTTTCAAGCCTTATTTGTTTCCTTGCTTCAATTACGGTTCCCCATGTTTTGGTTATGACAAAGATTGAAGAATATTTAAAAACTCACCCTAAAGCTAACATTGGGGGTGATGCCCAATGAAAAGTTTTCTATGGTCTCGATTTCATCATTCTCATTGACGCGATAATATTTGTTAAGGGTATTTTTTCTGTCCGTGAAGTTTAAGATGGACAATCCGGCGTTGGCCCGAATATTTCTACTGAGCTGGAAATTATATATTGCAGAGGCATCTGCCCTAAAATAGTCGGGCAAACGGCTATTGTTCGGGGACTGGAAATTGATACGGGGCGGTACAAAGTCATCATCCAAGCCTTCATCTCCATCAACTGGCTCGGTAAATGGTTTACCGGTCCTGTAGTTTAGTCCGATACTTAATTTCAAATCTTTGTAGGTGTAGGTGCTTGCGAAGGTAACCGTGTGCCTTATGTCCAAATTGTTGGGAAAGGACTGGGGAACAATGGAATCAAATGTATAATCGTTTTTGTTGTAAGCATAGCTTAACCATGTACTATAATTGTCTCCTTTTTTGTTGATGAGCAGTTCAATGCCCTTAACATCGTAGCTGCCTATTTCACCCGAAAATTGATAGGGATTTTGGAATCCCTGCGTGCTGGTACTTATACCATCCACTTTTTTGTAAAAACCTTCGACTCCAACGTAGAAATTGTTCTTTTCATAATTGATGCCCACGGAACCTTGTTTACTTTTGGTGACAGGCAGGCTTTTGTCGTTAGATAGAATCCATCTGCGTTTTTCAATACCCAAAAAGTTCTGTTCCAAATCTATAACCTGATTGGTGGTCTGACTTTTGAACTCACCCAACACTTCCGCTCTAATATAATTGGCCAATTTAAAATTAAGGTTGATTCGGGGTTCAATGAGTACTTTCTGAAATGTGTTCAAATTCTCAATCAAATTGACACGTGCCCCAATTTTTCCAATGAATTTGTTTCCTGAAGAATTATAATTGACCTGTGAATAGGGGGCGTGGGTACGGATGACTCCTTTGATCTCACTAATAAAGTTTGGCTGGTTGATTTTAGTTGCGTTAATAATACCTGTTTCAATGTATTGGTAGCCATTGCTCCAGCTTAATTCATCCGTTAGTACATAATTTGAATTCAGTTTTAATGCATTTTCCGTTACTTGGTTGTTCTGGAACAGTTGCTGCACTTGGTTTGCAAAAACGTTTTGAGCATCCAAATTGTACTTGGAGTAATATATATTAAGATTAGTAGAGAACCTATTCGTCCAATTACTCTGCAATTGCCCACCCACCGAAATATTGTCCTGTTTTAATAAACTGATATTGGTCTGATCAGCAGATACATTGGTCTCTTCAAATTTTAAATTATTTTTAATGTGAATGGCACTCAGTCTAATTTTATGGTCATCGTTGAGGTCGTACAAGATTTTACCCGAAAAATCATAAAAGAAAAAGTCTTCATCCCGGATGAATTCATCATTTACGGTACTATTGTTTTGAAGGGTGATCTCACTATCCTGAAAAGCCCTGTTGATAAACTGTTTGTAGGTGGGAGTGCTTAAAAAATCCGTAGCTGAACGTCTGGCTGAAAATTGAACTCCCAATTTATTGGATACAGGAATTTCTGTGTAAACATCACCACTTATCAAATTAAAACCACCACCACCTTTAAAGGATTCAGGAATGGAATTTCCTGTTTCCATTTGGATGACACTGCTCACGCCATCCCCAAAATTGGTGGGTGTACCGTTCTTGTAAACGGTTACTTTATCGGTTTGGTAAGGGTTAAATGCAGAGATGAGTCCAAAAAAATGGCCGGATTGATACATTTTAATACCGTTCCATAGGATAAGGTTTTGGTCGTTGGTTCCACCGCGCACGTTAATATCGGAAACAGTTTCATCTATACTTTTAATACCTGGCAGGGCCTGTACGGTTTGGAGTATGTCAGGTTCAATCAATCCTGGAAGGATACCAAACTTAGCAGTGTTCAATGTGATGCTCGCATCTTTTTCTTTGATGATTCCCGAAGTAAGGTATTTATAAACGAATACTTCATCCAACTGCTCATAATATTGTGCCAATAGAATTTTAGGGCAACCTCTCTGCTGTAAAAGTGTTTCAATTTTTACATATTTGGTGACGTATCCCAAATATCGAATTTGCAAAGATGCGTTGCGAGGAACGTTCTCCAACGAAAAAGAGCCATTGTTGTCAGTGATTTTGGCTACGTCAGTCCCCAATACCTCCACGGTGGCACCTGTGACAGTGTTGTCCGCAAAATTATCCAAAACTATTCCGCAGATGTTCACCCTACTATTTTTGGAAAGAGTGTAATACCGGTCGTTAAGCTTTTCTGCTTCAATACGAAAAGTACCCTCTATGTATTGTAGAATTTCTTCTATGGCGTTGAGGTTTTCAGGAACAACAATGGTAAGTCCATCCAAATCTTTATCGATATATGAAAATTTGATGTCGTATCGGGTCTCCAATAATTTTAAGTAGGAAGCAAGGTCAATGGAAGTCCTTTGCTTTTCCTGTGCATTGATATTGCAAAACATGAAAAACAAAAAAACCAAGGCGAGGCCCAAATGCTTATTGTAGTGTGTTCCCAGCATAAAAAAGTACGTTGTCTCCGTCTATTTTGTAATGTGTTTGGGAGGGGGTACTTATACTTTTTAACGCCATATTTAGGTCTGTGTTGTTAAAAGACCCGGTAAATAAGAGGTTTGTGTCGATATTTTCTGTGGTTACTTTGATATTGAACTGTCTTTCGAGTTCAGCAAAGACATATTTTAATGGAATACTTTCGAAACTACTTTCGTTGTTCATCCAAGAGGGTAATTTGCCATCAGGAGTTGCGGTAGAGATAATTTTTCCATTGATTACCAAAAAGGAATTTCCCGCGGGCAATTTTAGCTCTTCGTTCTTGTGGGTTACGCTAACCAGACCCTCGTAGCAGGTCACCTCAAAAAAACCTTTTCTGTTTTCTACGTTGAATTGGGTTCCCAACACGGTTACGGTGCCTTGATCGGTAGAGACCGTGAATTTTTTTCCTTTGGCCACTTTAAAGAAGGCCTCACCTTTTAAATCAACGTTTCTTTTTTTGTCCCATTTTTTTTCACTGAAAGATATTTGAGAATCGGCATTCAAAAATATTTCGGAATCATCAGGAAGCACAACTTCGGAACGTTCGGCGAACTCGGTAGTCACTTTTTCGTTCAAAGTGTCGATGTAGAAGTAAGAACCGGCAAGGAGCACGGCAATAACGGCAGCAACCCTAAGGAATTTCTTGAACGGGTTCAAGGAAATTACCTTTGGCGCATTTTTAATATGCTCGTTTTTCAAGCGCTGCAAGGCTTTGTCCGAATCAAACTCGGGCGCCATCAAACTGCTTGAAACATCTTTGAGCTTTTGGTAGGAAGCAAACTCCTCGGAATTTTTAAATTCCCGAAGTTCTTCTTCCGAAAGCTCATTACTAAGCCATTTTGCCAAATAATTTTCTTGCATGGGTTCTATGCTTTACGTTATAATAACAACTACCTTTTAAAATACCCTACTTTTCCAAATTCCAAATTCCAAATTCCAAATTCAAGAACTTAGATTCATGAATCAGGACCAAACGACAAAGGCTGGAGCTATTACCGACTTCTTACTGTCTACTGCGAGCTGACATCAGACGTTTTGACTGTGCTCAACTCAGGCTTAAAATCAAACATCTAGTTCAAACTCAAGCTTCGTGCTTCCAACATCAAGTTCATGGTCTCCTGTCTTTTTTTTGTGTCCCATTCTTAAATTCCATCAATCTGTTCCCGTAAGCTTTTGAGTGCCAAATGCATCCGTTTTTCGATAGCTTTTACACTTACACCCTCAATTTCTGCAATTTCTGCGTACTTTTTTCCATCGATCCTGTTGAGCAAAAAAGTGGTTCTTTGGTTTTCGGGCAGGGCATTTAGGGCATTGTCTAATTTTATCTTGTATTCTTTCTCCTCCATTAAAAACTCTGGAGACTCATTGGTTCTGTCCCTTATAAGGCTGTCAGCATGCTTTAACCTTACCTTTTCTGCTTTTATTACATTTAAATAAAGGTTGTTGGCTATGGTGTACACATAAGATTTGGCCTTTTCAGGGCTCACTTTGGCACAGTTCTGCCACAACTTCACAAAGGCTTCCTGTACCGCATCATTCGCTTTTTCCTCATTCCCGAATTTGTAGAAAATATAATTAAAGACCGTTTTGGAGTGGGCCTTAAATACTTCACTGAAAATATGGTCTTCGCAGACGTTGCTCATAGCGGGAAAATTGTTTGTAGGTCAAATATATTTGAAAATTTTAAAGAAAAAGTAGGGTTTTTTTAGATAGGGTTGTTTTAAGGTTGAATATAACCCCAAAATTCAATTGTTATGAAAAAGTTGATAAACAACTTGATGCGTACATTACTTGTAGTACTTGTTCTTGGTTTTACTGCCTGCCAAGAAGAGTTTGAAAGAATTGGAGATGATCCAGAAAATCAAACTATTTCCGCTAGTTCCTCTACGGCCGATTTGATCCAGAAGACCTCTTCCAATGATGGTTCTTATGACAACATTGTGGATGGTGCCAGTTGCTTCGCCGTACAGTTTCCATATACCGTAAATGTGAACGGAGTGGAAATAACCATCGATTCCAAGGAGGATTTGGATTTGGTTGAAGAAATTTTTGACGAACTGGATGATGATGATGATATCCTCGATATATTTTTCCCCATTACCATCACGCTTTCCGATTTCAGTGAAATCACCATAGAAAATCAAGATCAACTGGAGCAGTATGCAAGGGAGTGTTTTGAAGAAGGTGACGATGACGATATTGAATGTATCGATTTTGTTTATCCCATTACGCTATTCACCTTTGGTGTGGACAATCAACAGTCCGGTCAAGTGATTATTGAGAGCGACCGAGAAATGAGGCGATTCTTTGACGAACTGGATGATGACGATTTGATCAGTATCGAATTTCCAATTACTCTTATCAAATTTGATGGCACCCAAGTGGTGATCGAGAATAACGCAGCCTTGGCCGCAGCGCTCGAAATGGCCAAAAACCAATGTGACGAAGATGACGATGATGATTACAATGATGACGACTTTACCGAATCCGAGTTGGACGAGCTGTTATTGGAATGCCCATTGCAGGTAAGGCAGGTCATCCGAAACAGTGTGGACAATACAGAGCAGTATATTGAGCGTCTGTTGACTTTTTCTGCTGATGGTACGGTCTACTTTACCACCTTTACTGCCGATGAAATCATGGGAACTTGGAGCACCAGCATGTCAGATAACGGTGTCATGCTGAGCCTTGACTTTGAAAACTTCCCGGATTTTACAATAGATGCACGAGTGTATGAACTGGATGATGACAAGATCAAACTCTACAAGGACGATGGTAACAAAATCATATTGAAAGAGAGATGTGATTTAGACGATTCCAATCCAATAGACAGGGAGGCTTTTATAGCTTTGCTCAAAGAATGTAAATGGATTATCAAAGAAGTGGAAAACCAAGGTGAGGAAATAGAAAGACTTTTGGGCTACGAATTTGAATTTGCCGCTGGCGGCACTGTTACCTTGAGCAATGGTGTGAATACCAAACAAGGTACTTGGGAAACAGGTTTGAACAGTCAGTTGCAACTTTCTCTAATGATAACTATTGGAGATGAACCCGGAGTTAGCTTTGAATGGCCCATTCGCAAAATGCTACAGTCACGATTGGAGTTTGAAATCGATGATGCCGATCACGAAATGACTTTGCTGCGTGAATGCGATAACAGTGCTAACGACGGAGATGTGGTAGAAATAAGAGGAATTGCCTTGGACGGACCTTGGAATGTGTCCCTTTACCAAGAAGGCAGTACCGATTTGACAACTTCTTTCGCTGGAATGGACTTTAATTTTGGCGAGATGCATCAAGTGGAGGTGTCCATAAATGCAGACCCACAGGCTACAGGTCTTTGGAGAGTGCTGCGGGATTCCGAAGAAGGACTAAAGTTTTTTATCAATTTTGACACCATGGATGTCCTATCAGAATTGACTGAGGATTGGAAAGTAGTTTCCATTACTTCCACTCGAATCGAGCTATCCGATGAAAGCGATGATGGCTCAGTGGATACGCTGGTATTCGAAAAACCATAACCCCGATATAAAACGAGAACACTAAACTTTTATTCAATTATTATATATGAAAACCTCAATTTTAAGACTTACAGCGGTTCTATTGTTTATTATATCCGTAGGCTGCGAGAACAATAACGATGATGATATGCTTAACGATATATCTGGAGCCGAGGTCACCGAACTTACGGGAATAGCCGCAAGTGGCTCATGGACCATTACTTACTACTTTGATGATAAGGAAGAGACCGACCATTTTAATGGTTATACATTTACCTTTAATACCGATGGGACTCTGCTTGCCTCCAATGGTACCACGGATGTAAACGGTACTTGGTCCATTTCTGATTTGGACGATGATGGTGATGACGACAGCCCAGATGACGATAGCGATGTGGATTTCAACATTGCCTTTAGCACTCCTGCCGATTTTGCTGACTTGACAGATGATTGGGATATTGTGAAGTATACCTCTGTTAGAATTGAATTGATCGATGAAAGCGGAGGTAATGGTGGAACCGATAAACTGGTTTTCGAAAAGAATTAAATATTTTCCCCAATCTTTTTTCCAAAAGAAGGACGGCTCTCCCCAAAGCCGTCCTTTTTCTTTTATATTATTCTTAAATTTGTCCCTCTTTAAAACATAGAACCTATGTTCGATAATTTAAGCGAAAAGTTAGATAAGGCATTCCACGTTCTTAAAGGACATGGACAGATTACGGAAATTAATGTAGCAGAGACCCTTAAGGAGGTTCGCAGAGCCTTGTTGGATGCCGATGTTAACTTTAAGATAGCCAAGGAATTTACCAATACGGTAAAGGAAAAAGCGTTGGGCCAAAACGTGTTGACCACCCTTCAGCCAGGTCAGCTCATGGTAAAATTGGTAAAGGATGAGCTTACTGAGCTCATGGGAGGCGAGGCAGAAGGCATCGACCTTTCGGGCGATCCATCTGTAATCTTGATGTCAGGTTTGCAAGGTTCTGGTAAAACCACCTTTTCAGGTAAACTGGCCAACTTCCTAAAGAACAAGAAAACAAAGAAACCACTTTTGGTAGCCTGCGATGTATATCGTCCAGCGGCGATAGATCAGTTGCACGTGGTAGGTGATCAAATAGGGGTGGAGGTCTATTCCGATCGGGACAACAACGATCCTGTTGCCATTGCCAAGGCAGGTATTGCCCATGCAAAAAGTACAGGGTGCAATGTAGTGATCATTGATACCGCGGGTCGTTTGGCTGTGGATGAGCAAATGATGAATGAAATCTCCAACATCCACAAAGCCGTAAAGCCACAGGAAACCTTGTTTGTGGTAGACTCCATGACGGGGCAAGATGCGGTAAACACTGCAAAGGCATTTAACGATGTACTGAATTTTGACGGGGTTATATTGACCAAACTTGACGGTGATACCAGAGGTGGTGCCGCCATTTCCATTAAATCCGTGGTGGACAAACCAATCAAGTTTATTGGTACAGGAGAAAAAATGGAAGCCATTGATGTGTTCCATCCTTCCAGAATGGCCGATCGTATCCTTGGAATGGGAGACGTGGTATCCTTGGTGGAACGTGCCCAAGAGCAGTTCGATGAAGAACAGGCACGCAAGATTCAAAAGAAAATTGCCAAAAATAAGTTTGGGTTTGATGATTTCTTGAGCCAGATTCAGCAAATCAAGAAAATGGGGAACATGAAGGATCTCATGGGAATGATCCCGGGCGCAGGAAAGGCCTTGAAAGGATTGGATATTGATGATGACGCCTTCAAACACATTGAAGCCATTATTCACTCCATGACACCGGAAGAACGGGCCACACCATCCACTTTGAACGCAAGCCGCAAAAAACGTATTGCTGCGGGTAGCGGAACATCCATTCAAGAAGTGAACCAGTTGCTAAAGCAATTCAATCAAATGAGCAAGATGATGAAGATGATGCAGGGTGGTGGAGGCAAAAAGATGATGCAGATGATGCAGAATATGAGGTAACTT